>WNFU01001085.1_pt1 | contig 39011 bp, 29 predicted proteins | sample 5400121 | NCBI WGS metagenome assembly WNFU01 (sample SAMN13153360, study PRJNA577476) | soil metagenome | isolation source: 100 cm soil or saprolite under grassland replicate 1 | place: USA:California | collected 2016-06-15
CGCCGTCCTTCAAGCCAGACGGTGTCATCACGGCGGCCAACTCGTCCCAGATCTCCGACGGGGTGGCGGCGCTCCTGATCCTGTCCGAAGCGCGCGCGAAGGCCCTCGGGCTCACCCCGCGCGCCCGCTTCGTCGCCACCGCGCTGGCGGGGGTCGATCCCACCATCATGCTGACCGGGCCGATCCCCGCCACTCAGCGCGTGCTGAAGAAGGCCGGGCTCAAGCTCGATCAGATCGATCTCTTCGAGATCAACGAGGCCTTCGCCTCCGTGGTGCTGGCGTGGGAGCGGGAGCTTCACCCCGGCATGGAGCGGGTGAATGTCAACGGTGGGGCCATCGCGCTCGGCCATCCCCTCGGCTGCTCGGGCGCCAAGCTCATGACCACGCTGCTCCACGAGCTCGAGCGCTCGAAGAAGCGCTTCGGGCTTCAGACGATGTGCATCGGCTTCGGCCAGGGGATCGCGACCATCATCGAGCGGATCTAGGAAACTCGGAGGGGGGCTTCGCCCCCCTTCCGAAGCCTTCCCCCAGGAATCGTTGCGCCGGCAAAGCCGGCGCTCGAGCCTGGATCACCTCGCACGAGCTTTTCCTCCGACACGCCCGTAGCGTCGGGCTATCGGAATCCGCGGACGCGGCCACCCCCGAAGAGGGTGGCCGCTTGCGTTTCAGGAGGACGGGGCGCCGTGCTGCGTGCCCGCGCGCTCCCGGCGCGCAGACTCGGCGAGGACGTTCTGCACTGCGGTGCGGAGCTCGGCGGGTCGCACCGGCTTGAAGAGGAGAGAGGAGACGCCCAGCCCGCGGCAGCGCGCCTGATCCTGCTCCTGCAGGCCCCAGCCCGTGATGAACACGAGCGAAACGGAGGGATCGCGTGCGCGGAGGCGCTCGGCCAGCTCCCAGCCGTTCATGCCGACCATCCCGACATTGGTCATCACCAGGTCGAAGCCACCCGGGACGAAGACCCGCAGGGCCTCCAAGCCGCCGCCCACCGGGACGACATGGTGGCCGGCTTCGCGCAGCATCTCGCCGAGGATGGTCATCACCTGCGGGTCGTTGTCGACGAGGAGGATGCGTCCCTTGCGGGTTTCGCCGGATTCCGCGCTGGCCAGCGGCTCGGCGTCGGAGGGCGTCCCCACCGGGAGCACGACGGTGAAGCTAGTCCCGCCGCCCGGGCGGCTCTCGACGCGCATATCGCCGCCGTGACGTTGCACGATGGAGTATGACACCGGCAGCCCGAGCCCCGTGCCTTCATCGCCCTTGGTCGTGAAGAAGGGGTCAAAGATCCGCTTCCGGATCTCTTCGGTCATGCCGATGCCCGTGTCGGTCACCGTGAAGACCACATGCCGATCACCCTGGCGCCGGGTGCGGATGTCCAGCGTCCCGCCGCGGGGCATGGCGTCGATGGCGTTCAGGATCAGGTTGGTCACCACCTCGTTCAGCTCGGCCGGCCGGCCCATCACCACCGGCACCGACCCCAGGTCCAGCTCCAGCATCAGCGGGACACCGGCCTTGAGCTTCTTCTCCTCCCAGCGGGGGCGCGTGATGGCCAGGGCGTCGCGGATGACCTGATCGAGGTCCAGTCCGACAAAGGGCTCCTCCGGCCGGAGCCGCGCGAACTTCTGAATGCGCCGCACCGTCTCGGCGCCGCCCGTCGCCGCCTTCTCGATGACGTCCAGCCCGCGCCGCACCACGTCCACGTTAGTCGGGTTCTTCCCCATGAGCTGCGCGTAGCCCAGGATGGCCTGGAGCAGGTTGTTGAAGTCGTGCGCGATGCCGCCCGCCATCTGCCCCAGCGCCGTGAGTTTCTCGGACTGGTGCATCTGGGCCTCCAGCTCCCTCTGGCTGGTGGTGTCGCGGACGATGGCGAGCATGCCCTCGAGGTTGCCGTCCCGTCCGGTGAGCGAAGAGAGCGTCACGGCCAGATTGAGCGCGCGGCCGTCCTGCCGCTTGGTCGTCACCTCGAAGGCGGTCATGGGCTCTCCGCGCGACAGCGCGGCGCGCGCTGCGGCGTAGGGCTCCGCGGGCAAGAGGGTCGTCAGGGGACGCCCGAGGGCCTGTTCCCGCGCCCAGCCGAAGATGCGCTCGGCGGCGGGGTTCCACCCCTGGATCTGCCCCTCGTGGTTGACCGAGATGATCGCGTCGCCGGCCGAGCGGATGACCTGCTCGAGGGACTGCTTCGTCTCCGCCACCTCTCCGTAGAGGCGCGAGTTGCGGATCGCCACGGCGAGGTACTCGGAGAACATCTCGAGCAGCTCGCGTTCGCGCGGGTCGATCGGGCGCGAGCCGGCGCGGTTGGCCGCGATCAGGTAGCCGAGCGTGGCCCTGTCATCGCGGATTGGACAGACGATCGAGGTTCTCGCGCCCGCGTCGTCGGGCGGCGTCGGACCCAGGTGAACACCCACCTCGTCGTAGCCCAGCGCCTCGCGGAGCTGCGCCGTGATGGCGGCGGTGAGCCGGGACAGGTCCAGTTGGCCGAGGATGCCGCGGGAGATCTCGCGGAGGATGGAGAGCTGGGTCACCCGCAGCGACTGCTCCGCCTGCTCGCGCCGCGCCTCCTCCTCCAGTTCACGCGTCTTCGTGGCCAGCGAGCGCATGTCCTCGACGAGCGTGGTGAGCTGGCTCCGCGTGCCCAGCTCGGTCTGCCGCCGCGCCAGCGCCCGCCGGGCCGTCTCCTCCAGGTCATGGCGGCTGAACGGCTTGATCAGATACTCGAAGGCCCCGTGGGTCAACGCGTTCTTCACCGTCTCGAGCGACGCGAAGGCCGTGATCATCACGACCTCGATGCTCGGATCGGCTCGCTTGATTCGCCGGAGCAGCTCGATGCCGTCCATCTGCGGCATCTTGATGTCCATGAAGACCAGATCGGGGTGAAAGCCGCCCAGCGTCCTGAGCGCCGCTTCCCCGCTGTCGGCGGTGGCGATCTCGTACTTGGGCTTGAGGATCATGCGCAGGGACTCCCGCGGTCCCAGCTCGTCGTCCACCACGAGAACCCGCGGCCGCTCGCTCATGCCTGGGCCGCCTGCAGGGCGCCCGTGAAGCTCACCTCGCCCCGCCCCTGTTTGGCCTCGAGCCGGCCGCCCTGGGCCTCGATGATACGCTGGCTCGCGCACGGTCCCAGGTCGATCAGGCTCTCCTGCACGACCTGGATCGGATCAAAAATCTTTCTGAGCTCCTCCGGGCGGATCTCGGCGGTCCGGGAGGCGACGGTGAGCCGCACCCGGTCCTCGCCGGTGAGCCGCGAGATCGACACCGCGATCTTGGCCTCCGTGCCCGGCGTCTTCCGAAGGAGGTACCAGACCAGATAGGCGATGGCCTTCTTGAGCATGCTGCGATCCCCCATAACCATAAATGACGGTCCCTCGTGGGACAGGGTTGCGGTGACATGCTTCTGCGTCGACTCGTCCGCGAAGCTGAGCAGGCGCGCCTCGCCGTTGGCCGATGGCAGCGCCTGAGCGCCCATCTCGGCCAGGCACTCCTCCGCCATCGCCCGCAGGTCCGAGAGGTCGCGCTTATAGTCGCCTTCGCTCACCAGCGTGGCGAGCTTGTCGAAGATCTGGATCAGGCGCCGGACGTCCCGCCCGACGACGGAGGAGAACTGATGGCGGAAACCCGGGTCATCGTAGCGCTCGTCGATCAGCTCCACGAACGCGTTGACGGAGACGAGCGGGTTCTTGATCTCGTCGGCGATGCGCGCCACGACGCGCGTGAGGAGCTTGAGCTGCTCGGCCGCGCGCTTCTCCTGGGCCAGCTGGCGCTGGGCGGTGAGATCTTCGAACACGAGGACGGCGCCGAGCGGCTCGGTGCCGTCGCCCATCACCGGGTAGGTTGAGACCTCGAGGGGCAGGTTCCGGAGCGCGAGCTGGACCTCGGCGCGATTCACCGAGCGGCCGCGCGTCAGCGTCTCGAACAGCAGATCGCCCAGCGGCGAAGGGAGCACGCGCAGATCCTTGTTCAGCGCGTCGCGGGCGGACGTGCCGAGGATCTCTTCCGCGCGCCGGTTCATGATCACGATGGTCTCGTCCGGGCCGATGGTGATGACGCCGTTCGACATGCGCGCGAGGATACGTTCGTTGAACTCCTTCTGGTACTGGAGCAGGTGATGGACCCGGATGTCGCGGATGGCCGTGGCGAGGTGCGTTCCCAGGCTGAAGAGGATCTCCGTCTCGCCACGGCTGTAGGCTCCGCCGGTGATGCGCTGCCCGAGCGTCAGGACGGCCACCAACTCGCCGTGGGAGATGAGCGGGATGGCAACCACCGCCTGCAGCACCGCCATCTCCCGCGCGATCTCCCGCGCCGCCGGATCCGCGGCGCGTCCGTGGGCCTCGTCGATCTGGATCAGGCGTCCCTGGGCGGCCAGCCATAAGGGCAGACCGCTGTCGGCAGCGAGGGTCAGCGCCTCGACGACGTGGGGCACCAGACCCCGGAAGGCGCCCACCCGGTACTGGCGCCCGTGCTGGTCCGCAAGCAGAATCGCGCTCCGGCTCGGCCGTACCATCTCGGCTACCGCGTCCAGGAACAGGTCGAGCACGCGCGGCAGGTCGAACCCGGCGGCCAGCGCCTTGGCGAACTCCTTGGCCACCTGGGTGAGGGCGTGAGAGGAGGGCTCCAGTCCCAGGATCGACCCTTCGGCGCCGTTTCCGGATGCCCCACCGTGGGATGAGCGGAACGCGGCCACTTCCTCCAGCAAGCGGAGCTTCTCCTCGGCGTGTCGCAGGACGTCCTGCAGGTGGCGCGACGTGAAGGGCTGGAGCAACACGAAGTCCGCCGCCTCCGCGGCGCTCTCGTCCTCCTCGGACTCCTCACCCGGAGGGAGCACGCAGATCACCACGGAACTCGGGCAGACGTGCCGGACCCGCCCGATGAAGCTCGGCACGTCGCGCAGCGGCGCCACGGCTTCCTTCACGATCGCCTCGACCCGGGTGACCCGCAGCGTTTTCAGCGCCTCCTCATCGGAGGAGGCGAAGAACACGGATCGGTCGCCGAGGGCACGGACGATCCGCGAACGGAATGCCTCATTGGCCGAGACCAGCAGCACCGTTCTCACGACCTTACCCGGGCCGCTCCAACGGGCACCGGGAACTCGACCGTGAACGTGGTTCCCGGCCGGCCTACGTTGTTCCGCGCGCTGAGCCGGGCGTGGTGGGCGTCGGTGATGCTCCTGCAGATCGCCAGCCCGAGGCCTATCCCGTGCGCCTTGGTGGTGACGAAGGGGTTGAAGATCGTCGCGAGCAGCTCCTCGGGGATCCCGCACCCGGTGTCCGAGATCTCGACAAGGAGAGTGGTGCCGCCCCCCTCGGACAGATCCGCGACCCTCACCGTTAGTTCGCCGCCGGCTTCCATGGCCTCGACGGCATTTAAGCACAAGTTCAGAAAAAGTTGCTCCAACTGAGATGCGTTGCCGAGGATGGGTCGGGGGGGGCCGTTGGCCACCCGGCGGAGCTGGATCTGGCATTCCGCGAGCCGGGGGCCTAGCGTCTCCAGTGTGTCCTGGAGGGGCCCCAAGATGTCCACCGGCTCCATCGGCTGGGACGACGCCGACGAGAGCGTGCGGAAGCGGATGAGGAGGTCGTCGATCCGCCGGATCTCCCGGTCGGCAACACGCGAGAACGTCTCCCGGAACTCCTCGTCGTGGAACCGAACTGGCAGGAGCTGGGTGAAGGTCTTGATCGCCACGAGGGGATTGCGGATCTCGTGGACCATCCCCGAGGCGATCGCCTCTAGCGACGCCAGCCGCTCGGCGCGCCGCTTCTCCTGCTCCAGCTCCTTCAGACGCGAGAGGTCGGCCAGGACCGCTACCGCTCCGGCAATCGCGCCCGGAGGTCTCAGCAGGGGCGATGTCGAGCACACCAGCGGGACCAGTTGGCCCGCCGCATCGGGCAGAGCGAATTCCTCCTGGGAGCGTGATTGACCGTCCTGCACGGTCATGGTGATGAGCCGGGCCAGCGCCGCCGGCAGGTGATCCACGGGTTGCCCTCGCGCGGTCTGAGCGGGCACGCCCGTGAGCTGCTCCGCCGCCCGGTTAAAAATCGCGATCTTGCCCTTGGGGCCCACGGCGATGACGCCGCTCTCGATGGTGCTCAGGATCTTCTGAAGCTCCTCGTTCACTTGCACGACCCGCTGGTGGGTCTGCGCGTTGCGGATCGCCACAGCCGATTGGTTGGCCAGCGTCGCCAGCAGATCTGCGTCGTTGCTGAAGTACGGGTCTCCCGAGCGCTTGGCGCCGATGCAGAGCAGGCCGATCACCTGCTCCGCCTCCACCAACGGGACGACAACCTCGGCCCGCAGGCGGCAGAACTCGGCGCGCAGCTCGCTCGCGTCGGGCGCTGTCGGTCCGTCCACGATCTCGTCGAGGAAGATCATCTCTCGGTCCCGGACGACCCTGGCCAGGAGCGCCGACGAAGGCGCGAGAGTGTCGGGAAACTCACCGTCTCCCAGGTGCATCGCCAGAGGGAAGCAGGTCTCGTCCTCTTCCAGGAGGTAGATCGAGACGTTCTCGGACTTCATGGTCTTGCCGATCACGTTGGCGATGTAGCTCAGCAAGGCCGGAAGCTCGATCGTCCCTCGCAGCGCGCGGCTGGCCTCCCGGATGGTACGCTGGTAGTCGTACGGCTCCCGGTACAGATAAACGTCGAATGCTCGCTGGATCTGCGCCTTGAGCGGGCTGAAGAAGACCGCGACGGCGAGCGCCAGGACGATCTCACGAATTGGAGCGCGATGCTCGTCTTGGAGTATGAAATTCGACGCGACGAGCAACGTGATCAACACGAAGCCCGCTGCAGTAAAAGCGGCGATATACACTATACTTCGCTTGATCACAATACGAATGTCCATCAGCCGGTGACGAATGATAGCGTGACCAACCAATGCGATGAAGACGAGCGAGAAAAATGGCCCGTACCTCCCTGGCGTCGATGTTCCAAGGAACAGGGGAACAATGACGTTTGTTGCGGTACCTAGACCAGTGGGAATGGCAAAAGCGAAGACAAGGTGGCGGATCTGAAGCCGCATCAATCCTACCGAGATGCGATATTTCGATATGAGCAGGCGAACCGACCAGGTGAAGCATAAAATCACATAAGCGGCGAACAAAGGATGGAGAGGCCCATATACTGCTCTTGCACCATAGGGCTCAGGTGCTCCAGAAACCGCGATCCACGGGGAGAATGACAGCCCGCAGAGCGCCAGACCAATCGAAGAAAATACCCGGTTTCTTAGTTGAACGTGATCAACTGGGCCGACCGGAAGACGCTCGATAAAGGCGAGGACACCGAGAGGGATTAGGCAACCCGATGCGAAAGCGAGACGGAGTGCCCACGCATGGCCAGCGTTGCCATAATGGACCAGGGCAATAGCGATAGTCCAGAGACTGGTAGTCCCTGACATGAACGCAAAGGCACGGTTCTGGCCGGCATGTGGTCCCCGGAGATAGACATAGATTCCTATCCACAAGTTGAGGACCGCGATGCACCCAAGTAGCAGAACGGTGAAGTTTATCTGCATCGTTCCGAGATGTCTGGCTAGTCGGTCAAGTCGGCCTTATGAGTCCCCCAGCCATGGGAGCCTTTTCTTCGGCGTTAAAGGGCATGTCGAGGTTCGCAGGGAACTCAACAATGATGTTAGTCCCTGACCTGTCCGTTCGCTGCTCCGCCCGTATGGTCCCGCGGTGCGCATCAGCGATGCCTCGGCAGATCGCAAGTCCGAGGCCGGTGCCCCGTGGTTTGGTAGTGAAAAACGGATCGAAGATATTGGTTCTCACGGACTCCGGTATTCCGGACCCTGTGTCTGATACTTCCGAGACTACCCAGTGCTCTCCCCGTAGCTCTTTGGTGGATACCTGGATGGCTAGCTCTCCTCCCGGCACCATGGCGTCGATAGCGTTCAGGAAGAGATTGAGGAAGAGTTGCTTGAGCTGCGCCTCGTCGACCGCGACGAGAGCTGCTGAGTCCTGAAACTCGCAGCGAACAGCTGTGCGCGTTCGCTCGAGTTGCGCTCGCAGCAGCGCGAGCGTATCTGCGATTGGCTCTCGTATATCGACGGTGCCGACCTGCTGAGGGGTAGTGGCCGCGATTCCGCGCAGCCGTCCGACGAGGTCATCTATTCGCGCGACCTCCCTGATGACTACCTTCGCGAAGTCCTCTCGAAAGTCGCTGTCCGCAAAGCGCTCCGGGAGTAGCTCTGCAAATGTTCTTATGGCAACAAGGGGGTTCTTGATCTCGTGCGCGACGCCCGACGCTAGCGCACCGAAGGAGGCAAGCCTTGCTGCGCGCCTCTTTTCAAGCTCGAGATCCTTTATGCGCGTCAAATCGCTGAAGACGATCAGAGCGCCGTGAGTCGAACCCTGCTTGTGCTTCAAAATCGCGGTTGAATATATAAGAGGGACTTTCGTCGCGCCTGGCCCCCGTATGGATGTCTCGAACTGGGAACGGGTCGCTTTGGCTTCAAGAGTATCGTGCAAGGGTGAAGCCAAGGCGTTCGGAAGGCATTGATACGACTCGCCGCGGACATCTGCGGCGTGGAAGCCTGTCAATCGCTCCGCAGCGGGATTGAAGAGGGCGATATGCCCTGCAGCGTTGACAGCTATCACGCCGCTGTCCATGGTTGAGAGGATGTTGTCTACGTACTCGTTGACAAGGACGACCTCGCGATAGAGTTGGGCATTCTTCATGGCGACTGCCGCTTGACTGACTAGGGTTTCGAGAAGATCGATGTCTTCAGCGAAGTAGGGATCTCCGGACCGCTTCGGCCCGACAACTAGAATGCCTACGATTGTCTGGTCGGCCGCCAGCGTAAAGGCGACGTCGCCTGCGAGATCTCGAAGCGTTTGGGCTGCCGCCGTCAGGCGCTGGTCGTTGGAATTGCGAGCCTCTTCCCGTACGAGGGTCTTCCGTTCGGACTGAAGGAACCTTACTAGGGGTGATGTCTGTGGGATCAGTAAATTCGAAGGCACTTGATGCCATTGTTGTCCTCTCGTGGATGTTCTCGGCGTGAAGGTCTTAGAGGAGGGATCTTGTAAGTAGACAGTGACGGCTTCCACCTTGAACGCGTTCTCGATGACGTTAGCAAGGTAGTCGAGGAGGGGATCGAGATCTAGCGTTGTGCTTAGCCGGCGACTAGCGTCCCTGACGGTGCGTTGGTAATCGTAGGCCTCTCGATAGACATATCTGTTGAGGGAACGTTGGATCCAGCTCTTGAGAGGCTGGAAAAAAATAGCCAGGGCTAGTGCTACTACGAGCGCCTCAAACAGAGGGACGCGGTCTTTGTCATATCCGGCGAGTTGCCTAAGCAACTCCGCAGCCAGTAAGAAGAGCGATCCAGAGATGAGAATAGCGAAGACATAAACTAGACCCCTCCGGATGGCAACTCTAACATCCATTAGCCGATAGCGGATGATCGCGTGAGCAGAGAAAGAGAAGAAGAGGAGCGAGAAATAAGGACCGAGCCCACTATATCGGGAAGTGTGCCAAATGACCGGAATCAAGAGATTGGTGGTCATTGCTCCGGCACCAGTGAGAGAGATACCTAGGAGAAGGTATCGGAGCTGCAGCCGTTCGAGTCCCGACGCAGATCTGATTGTTCTCCATAGGGCGTAAAGTCCAGAAGCGAAGCAAAGCAGGAAGTAGACACTGAAGAATCGGTGAACAGGCCCATAGACGAAGTTGGCACGCGGGAAGCTTGGCGTTGCGCTGGCAACGATGAGGTGCGAGAACGAGGCGAGGATGAAGATGAGGCACAGAAGTCTTAGCACATTGATGCGAACTAGGCGGCTCGTTCCTTGTGGGGCCGAGACGGCATCAACCATCCATACCAACGAGAACGGGATACCGCTAGCGAAAGCGAAACCTGTCCGGCCGAGTGCTACGGTGAGCTGGGGATCTTTGGCTGCTAAAGCCAGTGAGATGGTTAGGATCCATCCGGCTGTGGTGAGAGCCATGATGCCGAAGCGCCGGTTGATGGCAGCTCGCGGATTATGAAGCATGACAAAAACTCCAAGAGTCACCACAGCGATACAAAGGGCGATCGCGCCGAGGAGCTGGGAATCTGGAACTACGGAATACGTAATGCTATTGGTGGACACGCCCTATGACCAGTGCCGCCACACTGCCGCCAAAACTGTGGTTGTTGATCAGCACATGTCTTATACGAGCAACGCGGGAGCTGTTTGGCACATAATCGAGATCACACTGAGGATCCGGGACCTCCTGGTTAATAGTGGGGGGAGCCAATTGATGCTCGATAGAGAGGCATGCAGCTGCGGTCTGTAGGATGCCCGCAACGGAGATTGGCTGGCCGACCATAGACTTGATGGACGTGACGGGAATGTGGTGCGCGTGATCGCCAAGTGCATGTTTGAACGCCTGTGTATCGCAGATATCGAAATCTGGGATTGAGCTCCCGTGGGCGTTGATGTGGTCGATGTCTTGTGAAGAGAGGTGTGCTGCCCTGACCGCCTCCTCGATGGCTCCCGCCATGACCCTGCCAGAGCGATCTCCCTTTCGCATGCCGATGGCTTCGCTTGCAGACCTGTGTCCTAGAACCTCTGCATAGATCTTCGCGCCACGGTCGAGAGCGAACTCCAGATCTTCCAGGATGAGTGTTCCTCCCCCCTCTCCTAGGACCAGGCCATCTCTCAGGAGGTCGTAGGGCCGTGAAGCCTTCTTCGGTTCGTCGTTTCTCTTCGTGAGCGCACCGAGCGTACAAAACGAGTCGAAGATCGCAGGGAATATAGGTGCGTCGCACGCTCCCGCGAGTACGACCTTTGCCGTCCCGCCGGAGATCTGACTATACGCGGCACAAATGGTATCGATGCCAGTACAGCAGTTGGAGGAGACGGAGAGTGCTGGGCCTTCTATTCCGAATTCGATGGCGATATAACTCGATGAAGCGTGGGGCGGGTACTCAAGGGCTGTCCATGGCTTTATTACCCCTACACCTTCCTTGAGGAAGTCTTCGACGCCGGCGACCGCAACCTCCAGTCCAGCGACGGATGTCCCATAGCATATTGCTGTTTTCCGCGAGAGAGACGGCTTAATCTGAAGGTTCGCGTCCTCCAGGGCCAGACGAGTCGCGGCCAGCGCGAACTGGGAGAAGCGTCCCATCATCTTTGCCCTACGGCTGCTAATGAACTCGGCTGGGTTGAAATCCTTGACTTCAGCCGCGACGTGGCACGAATAGGGCGAAGGGTCGAAGGCCGTGATATAGTCCACGCCGGATTTGCCGGCAATCAGGTTTTGCCAGAAGGCATCTTTGCCGATACCGATGGGAGAGACTATTCCAAGCCCCGTGATGACTACCCGGCGGGAGTGTTTCATGTCCCAGCGCGCTCCTAATAATAAGATAAGGCGGAGCTTTTAGATTAGCAGAAAATCACGCGTCAAATCCAAATTCCTAGGTTCTCGGTAGTGGGTCAATTTGAATCAACCTGATCGAGCAGGCCGACGACCCCGGCCTCCATCACCGGCGTCGCTCGGTTGGTCTGGCGGATGCGGAGGAATTTGTAGTGCTAGCAATGCAAGGCGGCCGCGCCTCTGCCGGATCCCAACTATACATGATCGGAAAATGGCTGGTCAGTCGCCCGATGTCATTCAATCGCCTGATGTCATTCAAATTGACCCACGACTTGACCCACGACCCGGTCCTTCGCATCAGGTACAATAACCGGCCTGATGAGCCCTGCTTTGTCCCGCCGCAGCTTCCTCGCTTTGCCTTGGCTCAGCCTCTTCCTGCCGTGTCCGGCGCTCAGCGACGTGACCGAGCGCAGGGTCCGAGCGTACGAGGCGAATATAGGCGTCCTCTTTAACCTTTTGACCTTTACCCTTTCGGGAAGCGTGGCGGAGGAGATCGACCGGGCTGCGGGGCGCTACCGTGTGACGATGAGCGGGAAAGGGCCTGGGGTGACCGCTCGGACGGAGTCCGCGGGGCTCATCCGAGAGGGGCGCTTCATGCCCACAGAGACCCGGAGCTTCCACACCGTCAGGGGCCGGGAGAATCGGCTGGCGCTCACCTACGATTACGACCACAGGCTAATCGAGTATCACTTGGTGAGCTATACACTCCTGCTGGGCCGCCGCCGGCAGGTGGATGACGTGGTGCGGCTCGGGCCAGGGCAGCACGTGGACGACCTCATCTCGGCCGAGCTCAACTTCGCCGCGAATGCGCTGGACGCTGACCCTGACGGCGCCTTCCGCATCACGGTCGTCCGGCGGGCGCGGCCGGTGAACGAGGGGCCGGACGACGTCTCGCCGAGCGGCTACCACGCTGAGCTTGCGACCATGCGATTCCGCGCGGCGCCGGACACGGCCACCGGGCGCCTTACGGCGCTGGTGGACTTGACGGGCTTCTCTTCCTGGGCGCGCCCGACCCATCCGGCCCGAGTTGCTTTCGGCCCGGACCGGCACCTGGAGTCCGTGACCTCCTCCCTGATCCTCGGGACCACGTTCACGCTGCACCTCGCGCCCGCCTCGTGAGGGCCCAATGACGCGCCACGACTTGGTCGGCCTCGGCGAGGTCATGCTTCGCCTGGCCGCACCGGCGCCCCAGCGTCTCGAGCAGACCGGCTCGCTCGACGTGCAGGTCGGAGGGGCGGAGGCCAATGTGGCGGTGGCCTGCGCCCGGCTCGGGCTCCGGACCGCGCTGATCTCGGCGCTGCCGGCCGAGCACGTCTGGGGTGATCGGACGGTGCGGGAGCTGACTGGCCATGGCGTGGACTGCGCGGGTGTGCTGCGGCGGCCGGCGAGCCGCATGGGGCTCTACTTCCTCGAATATGGCGCGGCGCCGCGCCCCGTGCGCGTGCTCTACGACCGCCGCGATTCTGCGCTGGCCCGGCTCATTCCCGACGAGGTGGATTGGGCCCTCGTGCGCCGCGCGCGGCTGGTGCACCTCTCGGGCGTTACGGCCGCGCTCGGCGACAACCTGCGGGATGTGCTGCGGCGCGCGCTCGCCGAGGCCGCGAGCGCCGGCGTGCCGGTCTCGTTCGACGTCAACTATCGTTCGCGCCTGTGGGCGCCCAAGGCGGCGCGCGAGTTCCTGCAGGAGATCCTCCCGGGGCTGCGCTATCTCTTCGTCGGCTCGGACGACGCGCACACCGTCTTCGAGCTGGTCGGCTCGCCCGAAGACGTTCTGAAAGGGCTCCGCGTGCTCGCGCCCGGAGCGATCATCGCCCTCACCCTGGGCGAGGGTGGCTCCGCGGTGCTGACCGACGGCGCAGCCGTGCTGCGCCCGTCGCGGCTCTACACCGTCGTGGTCGTGGACCGCGTGGGCGCGGGGGATGCATATGCCGCGGGCTTTCTCTGGGCAACGCTGACCGGGCGCACGGCCCAGCAGGCGGTGGACGCGGCGACGGCGCTGGCCGCGCTCAAGTGCACGGTCTGGGGCGACGTGCCCCTCGCGACCCGCGCCGAGCTGGACGAGCTGCTGGCTTCCGGCAGCACCGAGATCCGCCGTTAGCGGCCTGTCGGAGAAAAGCGACGTGATCGAGGTTCGAACGCCGGCTTTACCGGCGCAACCCTGTCTTCGCGGGAGGCCTCGGAGGGGGTCGTTGAGGCCCCCTTCCGATTGGCTAGCGAGCGGCCCTGGATGGGGCGCCTGGCCGTCATCTACGACCCGGCCTCCGAGCGTCGCCGCGATCGGCGCCAGGCGGTGTCGAAGATGGTGGGAGCGCTCGGGCGACGCGGCATCACCGCGGAGGGCCACGGGACCGAGGCGCCCCGAGACGCCACGCTCCTCAGCCACGAGGCGCTCGGGGCCGGCGCGCCGACGAGCGCGGCCTTACGGCGGGGATGGCAGCGTGAACGAGGCGATGCAACCTCTGGCCGGGTGCTCGATGCCGCTCGCCGTGTGGCCCGGCGGCACGGCCAATGTACTCGTGATGGTATAGTTTCGCCCAGGATGGCGGAGAGTTCCCGTGGGGCCGAGCGAATCCTCGAGGGCCTGAACGAGGCCCAGACCGCGGCGGTCACTCACGAGGCGGGCCCGCTGCTCATCATCGCTGGCGCCGGCACGGGCAAGACCACGGTGATCACCCGGCGCATCGCCTATCTGATCGCGACCCGGCGCGCCCGCCCCTCCGAGATCCTCGCGCTCACCTTCACCGACAAGGCCGCCGTCGAGATGGAGGAGCGGGTGGACACCCTCGTCCCCTACGGCTACGCCGACGTGCAGCTCTCCACCTTCCACGCCTTCGGCGACCGGCTGATCAAGGAGAACGCGCTGGAACTGGGGCTCACGCCCGACTTCCGCGTGCTCACACGCGCCGAGCAGGTGATCTTTCTCCGCGATCACCTGTTCGAGTTTCCCCTCGAGCACTACCGCCCGCTGGGCGACCCCACGCGCCACCTCCAGGCCATCCTCGGCCAGATCAGCCGGCTCAAGGACGAGGACGTCAGTCCGGACGAGTATCTGGCGCACGCGGAGATGCTCCTGGCGCAGGCGGCCGACCAGGAGTCGCGACTCGAAGCGGAGCAGCACCTGGAGCTGGCCAGGACCTACGCGCAGTATCAGACGCTCATGGCACGGTTGGGGCAGGTGGACTTCGGCGACCAGATCGTGGAGGCCCTGCGGCTCTTCCGCAGCCGTCCGCACATCTTGAAGCGGTATCAGGAGCGGTTCAGGTACATCCTCGTCGACGAGTTCCAGGACACCAACTACGCGCAGTTCGAGCTTGTCAAGCTCCTGGCCTCCCGCCATCGCAGCATCGCCGTCGTGGGCGACGACGATCAGGCCATCTTCCGCTTCCGCGGGGCGTCCATGAGCAATATCCTCGACTTCGACCGTACCTATCCCGACGCCCGGAAGGTGGTCCTGCAGGAAAATCGGCGATCGCCGCAGGCGATCCTCGACGCCGCCTACCGCCTGATTCAGCACAACAACCCCGACCGCCTGGAGGTGGCCCAGAAAATCGACAAACGCTTGATCTCCAGGGGTCCCAGCGGCGGCCTCCGTGTGGGCAAACCGCCGGAGCATCTGGCCTTCGATACCGTGTCGAGCGAGTCCGACCACGTCGCGGGTATGATCGCCGACGCGCATGTCCGGGGACGTCCCCACAAGGACGTCGCCATCCTCGTGCGCGCCAACAGTGACGCCGACCCGTTCCAGCGGGCGCTCAACATGCGTGGGATCCCGTGGACCTTCTCGGGCAATGCGGGGCTCTACGGCCGCCCCGAGGTCCGGCTCCTGATCGCCTTTCTCCGGAGCGTCGCCCACCCGGACGACTCCATCAGCCTGCACTACATGGCGTCGTCGGCTATCTATCAGGTGCCCATCGTGGACCTGACCAAGTGCGCGACCTACGCGGACCGTAAGCACCGCTGGCTCTTCGACGTGCTTCGCGCCGTGCCGTCCGACCTCGAGCTCTCCGAGGAGGGCCGGGTCGCCGTCGGGCGGCTCGTCGCCGACCTGCAGCGCTACATGGAGCTGGCGCGCGAGACGCCCACCGGCGAGCTGCTCTACCAGTTCCTCGTCGACTCCGGGCTCATGACCCGCTACGCCAAGGCGCCCGCCGAGCTGGAGCAGGAGGTCCAGAACGTCAGCAAGTTCTTCAGACGGGTGAAGGAAGCCTCGCGGGTGCTCAAGTACGACTACGTGCGCGAGTTCGTCAACCACCTCGATGCGCTCATCGAAGCCGGCGATGATCCCGCGGTGGCGGAAGCCGACACCGACACGCCGGCCGTCCACGTGCTCACGGTGCACAAGGCCAAGGGGCTCGAATGGCCGGTGGTCTTCCTGGTCAACTGCGTGCAGAACAAGTTCCCTTCCACGCGGCGCTCCGAGCCCATCGAGATGCCGGCCGGGCTCATCAAGGACACCCTCCCCTCGGGGGACGTCCATCTCCAGGAGGAGCGCCGCCTCTTCTACGTAGGAATGACGCGGGCCAAGGAGGCGCTTTATCTCACGAGTGCCGAGAACATCGGCGATCGGCCCAATCAGCGCGGCTGGAAGGTGAGCCAGTTCGTGCTGGAAGCCCTGGACTTGCCCAGGGACGCCACGCGTCCCTTCAGGGCGCAGGCCATCGAAGAGCTGCGCCGCCACGCCCCGCCCGCCGAACCCGAGGGGGTCGGGGTTGCGCCGGTTCGCGAGGACGAGCCGCTCGCCGTGAGCCACAACCAGGTGGACGATTACGAGACGTGCCCGCTCAAGTACCACTATATCCACATCCTCCGCATCCCGCTGCGCCAGCACCACTCGGTGGTGTACGGCAGCGCGCTGCACAAGGCGGTGGAGTTCTACCTCCGCCGCCGCGCGGCCGGCAACTTCACCTCACTCGAGGACTTCCTGCGGGCCTTCGAGGACGCCTGGCGCAACGAGGGCTTTCTCACGCGCGAGCACGAGGAGCAGCGCAAGCGCGCCGGGATCCAGGCGCTCACGCGCTTTCATCACGAGGAGGAGACCTCGGGCCGGAAGCCGGCGGCGGTGGAGCAGGAGTTCGGCTTCGAGCTCGGGCCCACGAGGGTGCGGGGGCGCCTGGACCGGGTCGACGAGACGCCCGACGGCGCGGTCATCGTGGACTACAAGTCCAGCGACGTCACGGACCAGAAGAAGGCCGACCAGCGGGCGCGGGAGAGCCTGCAGCTCAAGATCTACGCGCTGGCCTGGAAGGAGATGACGGGCCGCCTGCCGGTGCGCGTGGAGCTGCGGTTCCTGGAGTCCGGGCTGGCGGGCCGCCACCGCCCGACCGAGGAAGACCTGGCCGAGGCGCGGGGAGCGATCGAGGCCGCCGCGCGCGGTATCCGGCAGCGCCGCTTCGACCCGACGCCCGGCTACCAGACCTGCCGCTACTGTCCCTACAACCAGATCTGCCCGAGCACGGCGACGCAAGAGTGAGGCGGCCCGAAGCCGGCCCGGCCTTGTTTTCATGGGTTGTTGTAGTACGCTCGTGTAGTACGGTCTTGTGGTACGACGAAGAGGGAGGAGCTGTATGCCGACGAGCGTGCGACTCGACGCGAAAACCGAGAATCTCGTCAGGCGTCTGGCGCGCAGGAGAGGGCAGAGTAAGTCGGAGGTGATACGAGAGGCGTTAGTAGCCTTCGCCCGGGATGAAGACCGGACGAGACGTCGGGAATCCCTCTATGACTCCATCGCTCATGTCATCGGATCCGTCAAGGGGCTACCGCCGGACCTGTCCGAGCGCACGGGCGAGAAATTCCGTGCCCTGCTGCTTGCACGGAAGCATCGGTGATCCTGATCGACGCGGGCCCGTTGGTCGCCCTGATCAACACGGATGACCGTCATCATGCCAGGTGCCGCGAGGCGGCCGAGATTATTCGCGACCCCCTGGGAACAGTATGGCCGGTCGTCACGGAGGCGATGTATCTTCTGGGCTCCTGGCGGGCACAGGATGCACTTTGGGAGCTGATGGAGAGCGCCAAGATGCAGTTGTTGCGGCTCGGAGCTAGTGACAGCCCGAGAATGCGGGGGTTGATGCACAAGTACCGGGATCTTCCCATGGACCTGGCGGACGCCGCCCTCGTGACGGTCGCCGAACGCGAACGCATCGGCCGGATCTTCACGCTCGACCGGCGCGACTTCGCGGTCTATCGCCCCGCCAGGCTCGGCCGATTCTCCCTGATTCCATAACCGATAGCCGCGACTCATGGTTCAGCATAACGTCGGCGTGACAACGAAGGTCTCTCACGAGGTGAAGCCGGTGCGGTTGAAAGAGGTTTCTGAGGCATGACGCTGTCAACTCGACGTCGATTGCGCGGATCGTGAGAAGCTAACAGGGAGGACCAGGCCGATGAAACACAGCACCAACGGCATCGAGATCAACTACGTCATCGAGGGCGAGGGCCCCGTCGTGACCATGAGCCACGCCCTCGGCACCAACCTCTCCCTCTGGGACGAGCAGGCGGGGGCGCTCCGCGGGCGCTATCGCGTCCTCCGCTTCGACACGCGCGGGCACGGGCAGACGAGCGCGCCGCCGGGGCCCTACAGTCTCGAGCAGCTGGCGGACGACGCGGCCGCGCTGCTCGCCGGGCTCGGCATCAAGGAGACGCATTACGTCGGGATCTCCATGGGCGGGATGATCGGTCAGACCTGGGCCCTCCGGCACCCGGCGATGGTCCAGAGCCTGGTGCTCTGCGACACGACGAGCCGCTACCCGGCGGCCGCCGCGCCGATCTGGCAGGAGCGGATCCGCACCGTCGAGGCCAAAGGCATGGAGGCCCTCGTCGAGCCGACGCTCGAGCGGTGGTTCACCGCGCCGTTCCGGGCGCGGCGGAAGGACCTGTTGGAGCGCGTAGGGGAGATGATCCGCCGTACGTCGCCCCAGGGCTACATCGGGTGCTGCCATGCCCTTCCGAAGATCAACGTGACCGACCGGCTGAAGGAGCTCCAGTGCCCGGCCCTGGTGATCGTCGGGGAGGAAGACCCCGGCACGCCGGTCGAGATGGCGCGGGAGATCCACGCGGCGCTGCCGGGCGCCGAGCTGGCGATCCTGCGCTCGGCCTCTCATCTCTCCAACCTGGAGCAGCCCTACGAGTTCAACCGCGCCCTCGTGCGCTTCCTCGACAAGGTGACGGGGCGGAGTACGCTGTAGCCAGGAGCGTCCATGAGCCGTCACCTCGAGCCCCCGGAGATGCCCGCGGCACCGCTGCCGCCCGAGCCCACGTATGCCGAGCGGGCCCGGACGCTGGTCCAGCGCGGGCATACCGGCGTGCTTTCCACGCTCTCGCGCCGCCACCCCGGCCATCCCTTCGGCTCGCTCATGCCGTACGCGGTCGATGAGTCCGGGCGGCCGCTCTTTCTCATCAGCACGCTCGCCATGCATACCCAGAACCTGCAGCAGGATCCGCGAGCGAGCCTGTTCGTGGGCGGGTCGAGCGCCACGGAGGACCCGCTCGCGGCCGGGCGCGTCACCGTGATGGGCCAGGCGGATCGCGTGCCGGCGGCGGGCCTGGCGACCGTGCGGGCCGCTTACCTCGAGCGGCACCCCAACGCGTCGAACTGGGTGGACTTCGAGGACTTCGCGTTCTGGCGGCTGGAGGTCCTCGACGTGTACTTCGTCGGCGGCTTCGGCGCCATGGACTGGCTCCCTGTTCACGACTACGCGGCGGCGCGACCGGATCCCCTGGCCGAGGCGGCGGCCGACATCCTGGAGCACATGAACCGGGATCACCGCGGCGCGCTCTTGACCTTCGCGCGGGTGCTCGCGCGCGAGGAGGCCGAGGAGGCGTGGATGGTGGCCGTGGATCGGCTGGGCTTCAAGCTCCGGCTGCGGAGCGGCTCGCGTCTGCATAGCTGCCGCATCCCATTCCCGCGGGAGGTCACGAGCGCTCCGCTCTGCCGGGAGGTCCTGATCGAGATGCTCCGCGAGTGCAAGAGCCGTGGCTGAGCGATCGATCGCGATGCGGTGGTCCGCCGCCCTCATCGCCCTCGCGGCGGCGCTCGCGCTCGCCTCGGCCGCCGGAGTGCGGGCGGCCGATCCACGCGTGACCGAGAGCCACGGCCTGTCGATGTACGGGAACCTCAAGTACGGGCCCGGCTTCAAGCGCTTCGACTACGTCAACCCCGAGGCCCCCAAGGGCGGGGACGTGCGGCTGGCGGCGATCGGCACCTTCGACAGCCTCAATCCCTTCATCCTCAAGGGCGTGCCGGCGGCCGGCATCGCGCAGCTCTTCGAGACGCTGACGGTCGCGTCCTCCGACGAGCCCTTCGCCGAGTACGGGTTGATCGCCGAGAGCGTCGAGGTGCCGGCCGATCGCTCCTGGGTGGCGTTCACGCTCAGGCCCGAGGCGCGCTTCCAGGATGGGAGCCCGATCACCGCCGAGGACGTGATCTGGACCTTCCAGGCGCTCAAGACCAAGGGCCACCCCTTCTATCGCTCCTACTACGCGCAGGTCCTCAAGGCCGAAGCCCTCGGGCTGCGCAAGGTGAAGTTCAGCTTCGGCCCCGGCGACAATCGCGAGCTGCCTCTCATCGCGGGCCAGATGCCGGTGCTCCCCAGGGCCTATTGGAGCAAGCACGACTTCGAGAAGACGACGCTCGAGGCGCCGCTCGGGAGCGGGCCCTACCGCGTGGAGTCGGTGGACGCCGGCCGCTCCGTCGTCTATCGTCGCGTCAAGGATTACTGGGGCGCCAAGCTGCCGGTCCGCGTGGGCCAGAACAACTTCGACACCATCCGCTACGATTACTACCGCGACAGCACGGTGGCGCTCGAGGCGTTCAAGGCCGGCCAGTACGATTTCCGCCAGGAGAACGGGGCGAAGAACTGGGCCACGGCCTACAACGTCTCCGCCGTCACCCAGGGCCTGGTCAAGAAGGAAGAGATTCCGAACCAGGTCCCCACCGGGATGCAAGCGTACGTCTTCAACACCCGGCGCCCGATCTTCCAGGACCGCCGGGTGCGGCAGGCGCTGGGCTACCCGTTCGACTTCGAGTGGACCAACAAGAATCTCTTCTACGGCGCCTACGCGCGAACCAAGAGCTACTTCTCCAACTCGGAGCTGGGCTCGAGCGGCCTGCCGGGCCCCGAGGAGCTCAAGGTCCTCGAGCCGTTTCGCAGCCGCATCCCGCCCGAGGTGTTCACCAAGGAGTACCAGCCCCCCGTGACCGATGGCTCGGGCGACATCCGCGCCAACCTGCGCGAGGCGCTCGGCCTGCTCAAGGAGGCGGGCTGGGTCGTCCAGGGTCAGAAGCTCGTCAACGCGCGCACGGGCGAGCCCATGCAGTTCGAGATCCTGCTGGCCGATCCTTCCTTCGAGCGCATCACCCTGCCGTTCGCCAAGAACCTGGAGCGGCTGGGCGTCGCCGCGCGCGTCCGCACCGTGGATACCGCCCAGTACCAGAACCGCGTGGACAACTTCGATTTCGACATGACGGTGGTTGTCTGGGCCGAGTCGCTCTCGCCCGGCAACGAGCAGACGGACAGCTGGACCTCGGAGCGGGCGAGCATCCCCGGCAGCCGCAACCTGGCCGGCATCCGCGACCCGGCGGTGGACAAGCTCGTGGAGCTGGTCATCTCGGCATCCGACCGCCAGAGTCTCATCTCCCGCACGCGCGCGCTCGACCGCGTGCTGCTGTGGGGGTTCTACGCGATCCCGCACTGGCACATCCAGAGCTTCCGCGTCGTCTACTGGGACAAGTTCGACCGGCCGCGCTTCTCCCCGAAGTACGCGCTCGGGTTCGAGACCTGGTGGGTGGACGCGAAGAAGGAAGCGGCGCTGGTCCGGCGCAAGGGCGAAGGGTTCAAGTAGCCCCACCGCCCTGCTCGCCGCGGCTCCATGTTCGCCTACATCGTCCGCCGGCTGTTGCTGATCATCCCGACGCTCTTCGGGATCATGGTCATCAATTTCGTCATCGTGCAGGCCGCGCCCGGCGGGCCGGTCGAGCTGCTCATCGCGCGGATCAAGGGGACGGCCGTCGAGGCTACCGCGCGGGTGGGCTCGGTCGGCGGCGAGACCGCGGGCGCTCAGGGCGGGGGGCAGGCGAGCGCGGTCACCAGCAAGTACCGCGGGGCGCGCGGCCTCGACCCCGAGTTCATCCGGCAGCTCGAGAAGCTCTACGGCTTCGACAAGCCCGCCTACGCGCGCTTCTTCCAGATGATTGAGCGCTACGCGGTCTTCGACTTCGGCCAGAGCTTCTTCCGCGACCGGCCCGTGATCGCGCTCATCCTGGACCGGCTGCCGGTGTCCGTCTCGCTCGGCCTGTGGACCTCGCTCCTGATCTACCTCGTCTCGATCCCCCTCGGCATCGCCAAGGCGGTGCGCGACGGGGCAGCCTTCGACGTGTGGACCAGCGGCTTCATCATCATCGGTTACGCCATCCCCGGCTTCCTCTTCGCGGTCCTGCTCATCGTCCTCTTCGCCGGCGGCAGCTTCGTCCAGTGGTTCCCGCTCCGCGGCCTCGTCTCGGCCAACTGGCACGAGCTCGCCTGGCCCGCGCGCCTCGCCGACTACTTCTGGCACATCACGCTGCCGGTCGTCTCGCTCGTCGTGGGCGGCTTCGCCGGGCTCACGATGCTGACCAAGAACTCCTTCCTCGAGGAGATCAACAAGCAGTACGTGATCACGGCGCGGGCGAAGGGGCTCACCCGGCGGCGGGTGCTCTACGGCCACGTCTTCCGCAACGCGATGCTGCTCGTCATCGCCGGCTTCCCCGCCGCTTTCGTCGGCATCCTCTTCACGGGCGCGCTCCTGGTCGAGGTGATCTTCTCGCTGGACGGTCTTGGGCTCCTCGGCTTCGAGGCGGCCATCAATCGCGACTACCCCATCATGTTCGGCACGCTCTACATCTACACGCTGATCGGCCTCGTGCTGAACCTGATCAGCGACCTGACCTACGTCATGGTCGATCCGCGCATCGATTTCGCCAGCCGGAAGATCTGAGCATGGCGGCGCCCGGCAGGCTCTTCGGCCAGCGCCTGAGCCCGCTCACCCGGCGGCGGCTGCACAACTTCCGCGCCAATCAGCGCGGGTACTGGTCCCTCTGGATCTTCCTCGTCATGTTCGTTCTGAGCCTGTTCGCCGAGCTGATCGCCAACGATCGGCCGCTCGTGGTCCGGTACGAGGGGCGGTTCTACTTCCCGGTGCTCCGGGCCTACCCGGAGACGACCTTCGGCGGCGTCTTTCCGACGGAGGCGGACTACCGGGATCCCGCCGTCGCGCGGTTCATCGCGGAGAAGGGCTGGGTGCTCTGGCCGCCCATCCCCTATCGCTACGACACCATCAACTATCGCCTGGCGGTGCCGGTGCCGGCGCCTCCGTCGCGGGACAACTGGCTCGGCACCGACGACCAGGGGCGCGATCTGGCCGCGCGGCTGATCTACGGCTTCCGCATCTCGGTGCTGTTCGGCCTGACGCTGACGCTGGCGAGCTCGGTGATCGGTATCGTGGCGGGGGCGGTGCAGGGCTACTTCGGCGGCTGGACCGATCTCCTGTTCCAGCGCTTCATCGAGATCTGGGGCGGGCTCCCCGTGCTGTATCTCCTGATCATCCTGGCCAGCATCGTGGAGCCCAATTTCTGGTGGCTCCTCGGCCTGATGCTCCTCTTCAGCTGGATGTCACTGGTGGGCGTGGTGCGCGCCGAGTTCTACCGGGCGCGCAACTTCGACTACGTGCGCGCCGCGCGCGCCCTCGGCGTCCGGAACGCGGTGATCATGTTCAAGCACGTGCTGCCGAACGCCATGGTGGCGACGCTGACCTTCCTGCCGTTCATCCTGAACGCCTCGATCACGACGCTGACCTCGCTCGACTTCCTCGGCTTCGGCCTGCCGCCGGGATCCCCGTCGCTGGGCGAGATCCTGGCCCAGGGCAAGGCCAATCTGCAGGCGCCGTGGCTCGGCATCACCGGGTTCCTCGTGCTGGCGGTGATGCTGAGCCTCCTGGTCTTCATCGGCGAGGCCGTGCGCGACGCCTTCGATCCGAGGAAGACCCTGTGACGTCCCTGCTCCTTCAGATCCGTGACCTGTCGGTCACCTTCGACATGCCGAACGCCACGGTGGAGGCCGTGCGCCATGTCTCGTTCGACATCGATGACGGCGAGACCGTGGCGCTCGTCGGGGAGAGCGGCTCGGGGAAGTCGGTGACCGCGCTGTCCATCCTCCAGCTCCTGCCCTATCCCCTCGCGCGCCACCCGGGCGGCAGCATCCGCTTCCGGGGCCAGGAGATGGTCGGCGCGAGGGAATCCGTGCTGAGGCAGGTGCGCGGCAACCGGATCGCCATGATCTTCCAGGAGCCGATGACCTCGCTCAACCCGCTGCACACCCTGGAGAAGCAGGTCGACGAGGTGCTGCTCGTCCACAAGAGCTTGAGCCGCGGGGCGGCGCGGGCGCGGACCCTCGAGCTCCTGCGGCTGGTAGGGCTGCCCGATGCCGAGCGACGGCTCGACGCCTATCCGCATCAGCTCTCGGGCGGCGAGCGGCAGCGCGTCATGATCGCGATGGCGCTGGCCAACGAGCCCGACCTCTTGATCGCCGACGAGCCGACCACCGCGCTGGACGTCACCATCCAGGCGCAGATCCTGACCTTGCTCAAGGAGCTCCGAGCGAAGCTCGGGATGGCGCTGCTCCTGATCACCCACGACCTCACCATCGTGCGCAAGATGGCCGATCGCCTCTGCATCATGACCCAGGGGGAGGTCGTCGAGGGCGGTCCCACGGCGGACATCTTCGAGCACCCACGCCACGCCTATACGCGCCGGCTCCTCGCGGCGCAGCCCAAGGGCGGCCCGCTCGCCGGCGCCGCCGACGCGCCGGTCATCATGGAGGGCCGGGATGTCAAGGTCTGGTTCCCGATCAAGGCGGGGTTCTTGCGCCGGACCGTCGATCACGTGAAGGCGGTAGACGGCATCAGCGTCAGCGTGAGCGAGGGCCACACGGTCGGGGTCGTCGGCGAGAGCGGGTCGGGCAAGACCACGCTCGGCCTGGCATTGCTGAGGCTCGAACGGGGTGAGGGGCGGATCCAGTTCTGCGGGCGCGACATCCAGGGCGTGTCCTCGAGAGAGCTTCGTCCCCTCAGGCGGGAGATGCAGGTGGTCTTCCAGGACCCTTTCGGCTGCCTCTCACCGCGCTTGTCCGTCGCCCAGATCATCGAGGAGGGACTACGCGTCCACAGGCTCGGGGGCACGCCCGCCGAGCGCCGCCGCCTGATCGACGAGGCCCTGGTGGAGGTGGGGCTCGACCCGGAGAGCCGCGACCGATACCCCCACGAGTTCTCCGGCGGCCAGCGCCAGCGCATCGCCATCGCGCGCGCCATGGTGCTGAGGCCTCGCTTCGTCGTCCTCGACGAGCCGACCTCCGCCCTCGACATGTCGGTCCAAGCGCAGATCGTCGATCTGCTGCGCGAGCTGCAGGCGCGCCACAACCTCGCCTATCTGTTCATCAGCCACGACCTCCGCGTGGTCCGCGCCCTGAGCGACGAAGTGATCGTCATGCGCGCGGGCCGGGTCGTCGAGCAGGGGCCGACGGCCGAGGTCTTCGAGCACCCCAAGCATCCATACACGAAAGCCCTCATGGCCGCCGCCTTCGACATCGCGGCCGTCGAGGACGGCGCGGTCGAACGGTAGCCCATATTGCTCCGATCAGGCGCACTTACGCGAGGGCCCGCGCACGCTTCCAGTAGCTACGCTTGGCTGCGAGGCGCGAGCGGCCGAGAACGCCGTTTATCTTCGCGACGCGCCCCTCTTGTGTCGGCTACACACTCGTCAGCGCCCAGAATCATCGCGTCAGCGCGACCGCGAGGCCGGTGATCCTCACGGGGTTCCCTCGCCGCCGCGCCGCTCGCGGAGCGTCTCGAGCTCGGCAATCGCGTCGAGGTCGCGAGGCCGCGGCCCTCACCGGGCCGAGCTGGCGGTTGGTCAGGCAGAAGCTTCCAAACCGTACGATGCGGCGCAACTCGTCCAGCAGTACACGCTGGATCGGCTGAACGAGGAGGCGCGAGTTCCGACCTTCTACGTTCTCGTCGGGCCTACCCTTGGACGGCCTCGCCACATGGAGGACGATATCCGAAGGATATGGCGGCAGCATGACGCTGGGCTGACCAGGGGGAAGACCAGTGCCGGTCATCTTCTCCAGCATCTCTTCTGGATTGGATGGGGCGATATCGAAAGGGTTGTTCCGGCGCACCGCCACTCAGGTCTCTGCCGACGAGGCGCTTATCCTGGTGGACTCGGCCGAGTTGCTTGCTGCCCAGGGTATCGAGAAATCGCGGCTACAGGAGGTGCGCGTCCGGGATTTGGCATGTGTTTTGCCTGTTGTTGGCCTAGCGAGATGGATGTTCGATGAGTGGTTTTAAGATTGGTATTGAAGCGGGATCCGGGTATACTACACCTCGAAGGGAGTACGCACGATGAGCACGACTAAGGCTTCCCCCCGTCCTGATCTGGCCGCTCACGACTACGCCACCAGGGCACCGTTGTCCTTTGTCGTAAAGGAACTGACCGACTTGCTGGGGGCTAGGCTCGTGGCTTACATCGCTGGGGTGACTGAGACGCGAGCTGTCCATGGGTGGGCACGCGAGGGACGCGCCCCAAAGGACCCTCAGGTCCCTGACCGTTTGCGGCTGGCGCTTCGAGTGGCCAAGCTCATCAGCGACCACGATAACCCCCAAGTCGCGCAGGCATGGTTTCAGGGCTTGAACCCACAGCTTAGTGATCGCTCTCCAGCCCGCCTTCTCCGCGAGGGCGACCTGAGTGATGTTGGCCCCGAGATTGTGCTGGCCGCGCGGGCGTTTGTTATCGGGGGATGACTGTCGATCTTGAGGTGATCCGTCCTGCTGGTCGCCTCTTTCGAGTCAGCCGAGTGCCGGACCCATGGGCTTGGCCTCCGTGGGAATATGCTGGGGCGGATGGCACATTCGGAAATCGCTGGGATGATCCGCAGGCCGTGTATCGGGTCCTGTATGCTTGCACCGAGTTACAGGGCTGCTTCGTGGAGGTTCTCTCTCGCTTTCGGCCCGACCCGGCTGTTGTTGCTGGCCTCGCAGCAATCGGAGGCGCGGGCGAGGACGAACCACTCCCACCTGGTGTCGTACCGAGGTCGTTCCTTGAAAAGCGGTGTATCGGTGAAGCTGCGGTACACGGCACGTTCGCGGACATCGGGACAGCGGTTTCCTTGGCCCACCTCCACGTCGCCCTCGCGTCGCGGCTGATCCATTACGGCGTTGCCGAGCTTGACGCTGCTGCCATCCGCCGTGGCGCACCTCGTCAGTTCACACAGGAAATCTCTCGCTATCTCTACGAGCGATCCAACGAGCGTGGCGAGCCGAGGTTTCGTGGAATCGAGTACGAGTCGCGGTTTGGGGACAACTTTCACAACTGGGCGATCTTCGAGCGAGTGGGCGAGGCGCAAGCAGTGATCGAACCCGCGACAACGCCGATCCGCCCTGACGATCCTGCTCTTCGAATGGCACTCGCGCTTCTTGGCGTCGCGCTGCGGTAGACCATTCTTAGCTCGCCCGATGCCCGCTCAGTAGGCTGCTCGGCCGCACCCGACGCAAGCTACGAATGACGTGGTCGACTTGCCGGGCCTCACGGGGTCGGCTTCCAGTGGATGCGCGGCTGCCCCAGCAGGATCGCCCGCACGTCCTCGAGCGCCCATGTCGTCTCGCGCGCGATGGCCTCACGCGTGTAGGCGGCCGAGTGCGGGGTGGCGACGACGTTGTCGAGCGCGAGCAGCGGGTTAGAGGGGGAGGCTGGCTCCGTCTCGAAGACGTCGAGGGCGGCGGCCGCGATCCGACGCTCGCGCAGCGCCGTGACCAGCGCCGCTTCGTCCACTATGGCCCCGCGCGCCGTGTTGATGAGGAGCGCGGTCGGCTTCATCAGCCCGAGCTCGCGGGCGCCGATCAGGTGGCGCGTCGCGTCCGTCAGCTCGCAGTGGATGGAGAGGACGTCGGCCTCGCGCAGGAGCCGCTCGAGCGGGGCGGGCGTGACGTCGAGCTCGCGCAGGACGGAGACCGGGACAAAGGGGTCGTGGGCGAGCATCCCCACGTCGAACCCGCCGAGCTGGGTGGAACGCTATGTCCCCCAGGACCCCCCCCGACGGCTTCCCGGCGCGTAGGCCGCGCCCAGACACCGTTTGTGCTGTCTACGCTCCCGAGCGTGCCGCTCCTGATCACGGAGGGCGAGAAGAAGGCGCGGAAGGCCAATCAAGATGGCCTCGCCTGCCTCGCCTCGGCGGGCTCTGGAACTGGGAGGTCGGCGGCCGCCTGATCGCCGACCTAGGCCTGTCCGGCCTTTCGGTTCGTTGCGCCGGGCCGCGATGCGGTTTATGATGCGCCCCGTCCATTGGTGGATCCGCAAACCGACCCGTTCAGCGAGAGGAGGCGGCCATGAGGGGGAGCACGCGAGGGCTGTGGTTCACGGCCGGAATCCTGGTCGTCCTGATGCTCCAGGCAGGAGCAGCCCAGGCCCAGAAGAAGACCCTGGTCGTGGCCCTCAACCAGGACCCCGACATCCTCGACCCCACCCTGTCCCGAACCTACGTTGGGCGCATCATCTACGCGCAGATGTGCGAGAAGCTCTACGACATCGACGAGAACCTGAGGATCTTCCCCCAGCTCGCCGCTGATCTGCCGACCTTCACCGACGGCGGCAAGACCGTCACCATCAAGCTCCGCCCGGGCGTGAAGTTCAACGACGGCACGCCGATGAACGCCGAGGCGGTGCGGTTCTCCCTGGACCGCCACCTCCATATGAAAGGCTCCAACCGGCGCAGCGAGATCGATCTCGTCAACGCCATCGAGGTGGTCGATCCCCTCACGGTCCGCCTCCGCCTGAACGCCCCGTTCTCGCCGCTGGTCGCGACCCTCGCCGACCGCGCCGGCATGCCGGTCTCCCCGGCCCAGGCCAACAAGCTCGGGGAGAAGTTCGGTACCGCGCCCGTCTGCGTGGGACCGTGGAGGTTCGTCGAGCGCGTGCCCCAGGACCGCATCGTGCTCGAGAAGTCTCCGCACTACTTCGACGCGAGCCAGGCCCGCTTCGACCGGCTCGTGTTCCGCATCATCGCCGATGACAACGTCCGCGTGGCCAACCTGCGCTCGGCGGACATCGACCTCATGCACCTGGTCGCGCCGACCGACGCCGTCAGCCTGAGGAAGGAGGGCCGGTTCGACGTGGCGAGCGTCACCGGCATCGGCTACTCGGGCATCACCATCAACCTCCACAACAAGACCGGCAAGAGCCAGCCGCCCGGCAACCTGGGCACCCCGCTCGCCAACGACCCGCGGGTCCGCGAGGCGCTGGATCTCAGCATCGACCGCGAGGCGCTGAACCAGGTGGCCTGGGACGGGCAGTACACGCCGGGCTGCACGCCGATCGCCCCGATCAGCCCCTTCTACGACAAGAGCCGCAAGTGCCCGACCCGGGACGTGGCGAAGGCGAGGAAGCTCCTGGCCGACGCGGGCCTATCCTCCGGCTACGGTTTCGAGATGACCATCGTCAACGATCCCCAGCAGCGGCGGGTGGGCGAGGTGATCCAGGGCATGGCCAAGGAGGCCGGCTTCAACATCACGCTCCGGCCCGCCGAGTTCGCCTCCGCGCTCAGCGAGGACGACGCGGGCAAGCTGCAGGCGTTTCTCATCGGCTGGAGCGGGCGAGTGGACCCCGACGCCAACATCCACCAGTTCCACACGTGCGGCGGGAGCCTGAACACGACGCGCTCCTGCGACGAGAGCATCGACGCGCTGCTGAACAAGGCCCGGGAGGTGACGGATCAGGGGCAGCGCACCGCGCTCTACCGCGAGGCGATCGACAAGTTCGCCGGACAGCGGCGCAACATCATCTACCTCTACCACCTGAACTACATCGTGGCCTACCCCAAGAGCTTCAAGGGCTACAAGGCGGTCCCCGACGGCCTGATCAGGATCAAGGGAACGAGCTGGAATTAGAATCGGAGGGCCTTGACGGCCCCCTCCGAGGCCCTCCCCCGAGAAGAGGGTTGCGCCGGCGGAGCCGGCGCTCGAACGGAGGTTGGTCGGACACGCTGTTGGCGCCGGCCCGGGAGGGGGCCGCGAAATACAAGCCCGCTAGTCAGCTATGGTCGATTTCCTGGTGCGCCGGGTCCTCATCTCGATCGTGACGCTGTTCGTCATCAGCCTCATCGTCTTCACCGGCGTGCGGCTGATCCCGGGCGATCCCGCGCGGGTGATGGCGGGAACCGACGCCGATCCGGCCGGACTCGAGGAGATCCGGCGGAAGTACGGGCTGAACGACCCCATCGTCGTCCAGTACCTCCGCTGGATCGGGCTGGCCGTGCGCGGCGACCTGGGTGAGTCCATCCGCACCCGGGAATCGGTGGTCTTGACCGTGGCGCGAAAGCTCCCGATCACGATCGAGCTGGCCGGCTTCGCGATCCTCGTCGCGCTCGGGATCGCCATCCCCGCCGGCGTCTTCTCGGCCGTCCGGCGCAACACGGTGTGGGACCTGCTCGCCAACGCCGTGTCCCTGTGCGGGATCTCCATCCCGAGCTTCTGGCTGGGGATCATGCTGATCCTGCTCTTGGCGGTGCGGCTGGGCTGGCTGCCTGCCTCGGGCTTCGTGCCGTTCTGGCAGCAGCCGCTGGGCAACCTCGAGCGGATGGTGATGCCCGCCTTCGTCCTCGGCGCCGGGCTCGCGGCGGTCCTGATGCGCCAGACGCGCAACAGCATGATCGAGGTCATGAGCGCCGACTACATCCGGACCGCGTACAGCAAGGGCTTGGCAAGGCGCGTGGTCATCTTCCGCCACGCCATCCGCAACGGCCTCATCCCCATCGTCACCATCCTGGGATTGCAGATGGGGGCGCTCATGGGCGGCGCGGTGGTGACCGAGCAGATCTTCGTCGTGCCCGGCTTCGGCAGGCTCATCGTGGAGGCGGTGTTCACCCGGGATTACCCGCTGGTCCAGGCCGTGGTGCTGATCACGGCCAGCTCTTACGTCCTCATCAATCTGCTCGTGGACGTGTCCTACTCGCTCCTGAACCCCCGCATCCGCATCAGGGGGGCGACCGGTGAGTCCTGACGTCCCCGACGGCACGGCGACCACCGGAGGCGTCCTCGTCGAGCCCGCGGCGCCCCGATGGTCCGCCGGGCTGCAGCGCAGCTGGCGGCGCTCCCTCCGGCGCCCGCCGGCGGTCGCGGGCGCGGCGGTTGTTCTGCTGTTCTCGGTGCTGGCCATCGGAGCGCCGTGGATCGCGATCAGCGACCCCGTCAAGACCGACTGGAAGCAGATCCGCAAGGCGCCGACATGGGCGCACCCTTTCGGGACGGACGATCTGGGACGGGACAGCTTCTCCCGGGTCGTGTGGGGCACGCGCATCTCGATGCAGGCCGGCGTCTTCGCCATCCTCCTCGCCATCGCCATCGGCGTGCCGATCGGCCTCGTGGCGGGCTACTACCGGGGCGCCGTGGACCAGGTGATCATGCGCCTCACTGACGCCTGGCTCTCCTTCCCGTTCCTCATCCTGGCCATCGGGCTCGTGACCATCTTGGGGCCATCACTCACCAACGTCACGGTGGCCATCGGGCTCGGCGCGACGCCTACGTATATCCGGCTGACGCGCGGCCTGGTGCTGTCCACCAACGAAGAGGACTTCGTCCAGGGGGCCAGGGCGCTCGGAGCGGGGGACTTGCGCCTGATGGGCCGCCACATCCTGCCGAACATCTTCAGCGCCTTGGTCGTCCAGGCCACGGTGTCGATTCCCGGCGCCATCATCGCCGAGGCCATCTTGTCATTCCTCGGCTTGGGCGTGCAGCCGCCGACGCCGAGCTGGGGGACCATGCTGAACTCGGCGCAGCAGTTCCTCGAGACGGCCCCCTGGATGGCCTGGTGGCCGGGGCTCGCCATCTTCTCCCTCGCCCTCTCGTTCAACCTGGCGGGCGACGGGCTGCGCGACCTGCTCGATCCCAAGGACTACTGAGCATCCCATGAACGAGCGGAAGCTGTTGCAGGCTGAGCTGGCGAACTTGGCGGCGGCCATCGAGCGCGCGGCAGCCGACCTGGCCTTGGCCGAGGAGCCGTCGCGTTTCATCGCCGCTCTGGAAGAGGCGGCCGAGGAGCGGGAATGACCGACTGGACGATCGAGGCCCTCTCCGCCGCCATCCGGCGGGGCCGGATCTCGCCCGTGGAGGCGACGGAGGAATGTCTCGCGCGGATCCAGCGCCTCGACGGGCGCCTGCGCGCGTTCATCACGCTTGATGCCGAGGGGGCGCGCAAGGCGGCAAAGGAGCTGGAGGCCGAGGGGACCGCCGGCCGATGGCGCGGAGCGCTCCACGGCGTGCCGCTCGCGTTCAAGGATCTCTGCCATGTCCGCGGGCTCCCCACCTCGTGCGGCACCCGGACGAGCGAATACTTCGTGGCGGGCCACGATTGCACCGCGGTGAGTCGGCTGGCGGCCGCCGGAGCGGTCACGCTCGGCAAGCTCAACATGACGGAGCTGGCGATGGGGCCCTTCGGGGACAATGCCCATCACGGCCATGTCCAGAATCCCTGGCGCGCGGGGCACGTGGCGGGTGGCTCCTCCAGCGGCTCCGGCGCCGCCGTGGCCGCGCGGCTCGCCCTGGGCGCCCTCGGCACCGATACCGGTGGGTCCGTCCGGCTGCCCGCGGCGTGCTGCGGCATCGTGGGGCTCAAGCCCACCTATGGCCGCGTGAGCCGGGCCGGCGTCATGCCGCTGTCCTGGTCCAACGACCACATCGGGCCCATGACGCGGACCGTGCGGGATGCGGCGCTCCTGCTCCGGATCATCGCGGGACGCGATGCCCTCGATGCCACCTCGAGCCCCCGTGCGGTACCGGATTACCTCGGCGGGATCGATCGCGGAATCGCCGGACTCCACGTGACGGTGCCCGAAAACTTCTTCTTCCAGGGGCTCGATCCCGAGATGGCGTCGGGCGTGCGCGAGGCGCTGCGGACTCTCGAAGGGCTGGGCGCCCGGCTCGAGGAGAGGCGGATCCCGGACCCGCAGATGATGAACGACGTCTGCAACATCATCTCCCGCTGCGAGGGCGCCGCCGTCCATTCCCGGCTCTACCGCGAGCGGCCCGAGGAGATCCAGCCCGTGGTGCGCGAGCGGCTCGAGCTGGGCTTCCGCATCCCGGCTCACGATTACCTCCAGGCACTGCGCCTGCGCGCCCGGCTGACGCGCGCCTTCCTCCGCGACATCTTCGCGGAGGCCGACGTGCTGGCCGCGCCCGTGATCCCCGAGCCCGCTCCTCCGATCAGCCACGCGACCGAGGGCCCGGTGGACGAACTCGTGCTCCGGCAGGGGCGCTTCGCGCGCCTCACGCGCTCCTTCAACGGCCTCGGCCTGCCCGCGCTGACCGTACCGTGCGGGTTTTCCCAGGCGGGGCTGCCGCTGGCTTTCCAGATCGTCGGCCGGCCGTTCGACGAGGCGACGGTCCTGCGGGTGGGCCACGCGTACGAGGAGGCGGCCGGCTGGCATCGCCAGCGCCCGCGGCTCGACTGAGCCGTCGCCGCTCGCGCTACCGTGCGAGCGGATAGACCAGCGTAGGCGCTCCGCGTCGCGCCCGAGGAGGTCGAGGGTTCCGCCGAGGGCGCGTGCTGGAGCCGATAGAGTCGGGCGCCGAGCCTCGGGAGCGCGCGCGGCCTTGCGTGCCCCGGGGTCAGGTGGCCCGCGTGGCTGCTTGAGGGCCCGGTCTGCGTTATAGTGTTGACGCTTTGACCATGGCGACCCCTGCGCGGAAACCCCGGGACGCGATCCTGCGATTGCTCGAGCGCGACGAGCGCGTGTTCGCCGTCCTGCTGGCCGTCGTCATGGTCGGTGGTCTGGCCACCCTCGGGCTGGACCCCCTCCGGGCGCGGCACCGCATAGACATCTACTCCCTGGTGCTGTGGTACGCCGCCTACAAGCTCGGCATCTTCGCCCTCGTCACCGTCAGCCCGCGCGCGACCCGGGGCATCTTCATCGGCGCCCTCGGCGTGGACCTCCTGCTCGTCTTCGCGCTGATCTACCTCACCGGCGGCGGGTACAGCCTCTTCTACCTGCTCTTCTTCCCGCTCGTGGCCGTCAACGCCTACTACTTCGGCCGGTTGGTCGGCCTGGGCGTCGCGCTGGTGGCCGGGCTCCTTTTCTACGCGGCGGCCGCGCTGGCGCCGCCCAGGGTGAGCTGGACGGCGGTGATCATCCTGATGGGACTGGTGGGACTGCCGGCCTACGCCCTGGGCCATGTGGCCGAGCGCGAGCGCCGGGCCCGCGGAGAGGTGGAGCGGCTGAACGCGGAGCTGACCGGCACCTTGACGCGCCTCCGGGCCGCGCAGGAGAAGCTGGTCGAGGCCGAGCGCATGGCCACGGTGGGCCGCCTGTCGCTGAAGGTCGCCCACGAGGTGCGCAACCCCATCTCCGCCATCGAGCTCAACGCCGAGCTCCTGGGGGATATCGTCCGCGAACGCCCGGGATCGGAGATGGAGGAGGCCGTCAGCCTCGTGCGCGCCATCCGTGACCAGGTCGCCGCGCTCGACGCGCTCACCGAGGAGTACCTGGCCTTCGCGCGCTTCCCGCGTCCACAGTTCGAGGAGGACTCGGTCAACGACATGATAGCCGCGGTGGTGGACTTCGTGAGGCCACTGGCGGCGCGCCAGGGGATCCGCGTCACCGTGACCACCGATCCCGCGGTCCCACCCATGGAGATCGACCGCACGCTGCTGCGCCAGGCCGTGCTCAACCTGATCAAGAACGGGCTGGAGGCGCTGTCCAAGGGTGGGACGCTCACCGTGACGACGCGGCGGCTGGACGATACCGTGGAGATCGCCGTGAGCGATACCGGGCCGGGCATTCCGCCGGAGGTCGGCCGGCGCCTGTTCGAGCAGTTCTTCACCACGAAGCCTCAGGGCACCGGCCTCGGCCTCTCCATCACCCGCCAGATCGTGGAGGAGCACGGGGGCCAGATCAAGTGGACCAGCACGCCCGGCGCCGGCACGACCTTTACCGTGTCCCTCCCCATCAAGAGGACGCTGCATGGCTCATCCTGAAGCGCCTGTCGCCACGCTCCTGGTAGCGGATGACGATCCGGCAGTGCGGGAGAGCCTCGAGCGCGCGCTCACGCGCGAGGGCTACGCCGTCGTGCTGGCGCCTGACGGCCAGACCGCCCTCGAACGCCTTCAAGCCGGTGGCATTGACCTGGTCCTGTCCGATCTCAAGATGCCTGGACTGAGCGGGCTCGAGTTGCTCCCGCGGGCCAAGGCGGCGGCCCCCGAAGTGGACTTCATCATGCTGACCGCCTTCGGCACCGTCGAGGAAGCGGTCAAGGCGATGAAGGACGGCGCAACCGATTTCCTCACCAAGCCCTTCCAGCGCGCCCAGCTCGTCAAGGTGGTGCGCCAGGCGCTGGAGCGCCGCGCGCTGATCGCGCAGAACCGCGCGCTACAGCAGCGGCTGGATGCGCTCCTGAGCCAGGGCGAAGCGATCGGTGTCAGCCCCGCCTTCCGCCGGCTGATGACCCTGGTGGATCAGGTCGCCGACAGCTCCGCCACTGTCCTGATCCAGGGCGAGAGCGGGGCGGGCAAGGAGCTGGTGGCGCGGGCGATCCACGAGCGCTCGTCGAGACGCAAGAGGCCCTTCGTGGCGGTGAACTGCGCCGCCCTGCCGGAAACGCTGCTCGAGTCCGAGCTGTTCGGTTATGAGAAGGGGGCCTTCACCGGTGCCGCGGGGCGCAAGGAGGGCCGCTTCGAGCTGGCCGACGGCGGGACGCTGTTCCTCGACGAAGTCGCCGACCTCTCGCCCGTGACCCAGCCCAAGATCCTCCGGGTCCTGCAGGAAGGGGAGTTCGAGCGCGTCGGTGGGACCAAGACCATCCGCGTGGATGTCCGCATCGTCGCCGCCACCAACCAGGACCTGGCGACGCTGGTGAGGGAGAAGCGCTTCCGCGAGGACCTGTTCTACCGTCTGAACGTGATCACCCTCGTGGCGCCGCCGCTCCGCGAGCGCAAGGAGGACATCCCTGTGCTGGCGCAGCACTTCCTGCGCGTCTATGCCGCGAAGAACAACCGGCGCCTCGAGGGCGTGAGTGACAGCGCACTCGCGTGTCTCGAGGCCTACTCCTGGCCGGGCAATGTGCGTGAGCTGGAGAACGTGGTCGAGCGCGCCGTGGTGCTGGCTCGCGGCGCCCGGATCGAGGTCGCCGATCTTCCGGAGAGTGTGACCGAGCGGTCGGTGATGCTCGTTCGTGGCCCCGCCGCCGAGGGAGCGGGCGCGCCGGACCTCCCGGCCGGGGCCCAGGCCGCAGGCGAGGGCGTGTTCAAGATCCGCGTGGGGACGCCGCTCGCAGAGGTGGCGCAGCGGCTGCTCGAGGAGACGCTCAGGCTCACCAAGGGGAACAAGACGCTCACCGCCCGGATCCTCGGCATCGATCCCAAGACCGTCTTCCGCAAGCTCAAGCAGGGCGACGCCGACGAGGCCTCGACGAGCGAGGCCGGGAGCGACGACAAGTCGGCCGGGAGCTGAAGGCGTGGCCTTCGCGCAGATCCATTACGAGGTGACCGACGGCATCTGCACGATATGCTCTGGGTTCGAAAGGAGTCTGCATGCTCATCGCTGACTCGCAGGTGCACATCTGGGGGGCCGATACGCCCGATCGTCCATGGCCGCCGGGCCGGGCGGCTCAGGCCCAGCTCCCATACCCGTTCTCCAAGGACCATCTGCTCAAGGAGATGGACGCGGCCGGCGTGGACCGTGTCGTCATCGTCCCGCCGTCGTGGGAGGGCGATCGCAACGACCTCGCGCTGGAGGCGGCGCGGCTCCACCCGGATCGCTTCGCGGTCATGGGCCGGCTGGCTCTGGAGCGCCCCGAGAGCCGCGGGCTCATCGAGGGGTGGAGGCGTCAGCCCGGGATGCTGGGGCTCCGGTTCACCTTCCACACGCCCGTGCACCGCCCGTGGCTCACCGACGGTACGGCGGACTGGCTGTGGCCGGCCGCCGAGCGGGCGGGGCTACCCGTCATGGTGTTCGTCCCCGCCTCATTGCGTGAGATCGACGCCATCGCGGAGCGGCATCCGGGACTCAAGCTGGTGATCGATCATCTGGCCATCGGTGGCGGCCTGAAGGACGCCGCCGCCTTCGCCGATCTGCCGCAGCTCCTGGCGCTCGCGCGCCGACCCAACGTCGCGGTGAAGGCCTCGGCGCTTCCGTGTTATTCCACCGAGCCCTATCCGCATCGCGCGCTCCACCCGCACATCCGGCGCGTCTATGATGCCTTCGGGCGGCAGCGGATGTTCTGGGGTACGGATTTCACGCGCTTGCCGTGCAGCTACCGCCAGGCGATCACCCTGTTCACGGAGGAGCTGCCTTGGCTCACCGCCGCGGACAAGGAGTGGATCATGGGGCGCGGCGTCTGCGAGTTTCTCGGCTGGCCGCTGCCATGACCGATCACGGAGGAGGATGATGACCGTGCAGACGCGAACCGAGACGGACAGCATGGGCGCCATCGAGGTGCCCGCCGACCGCTACTGGGGCGCCCAGACCCAGCGCTCCCTCGAGCATTTCAAGATCGGCGGCGAGCGCTTCCCGCGCGAGATGATCCGGGCGCTCGGCCTGATCAAGAAGGCCTGTGCCCTGGTGAACCAGGACCTGGGCCTCCTCCATGCTGAGCGGGCACGCGCCATCATCCAGGCGGCGGACGAGGTCATCTCGGGCGCCCTCGACGAGCACTTTCCTCTCGTGATCTGGCAGACGGGCAGCGGGACGCAGACGAACATGAATGCCAACGAGGTGATCGGCAACCGCGCCATCGAGATCCTGGGCGGACGCATGGGCTCGAAGAAGCCCGTGCACCCCAACGACGACGTCAACCGCTCCCAGTCCTCCAACGACGTCTTCCCGACCGCCATCCACGTGGCCGCGGTGGAGCAGATCACGACGGCGCTCATCCCCGCCGTCGAGGCCCTGCGGGATGCGCTCGACGACAAGGCCCGGACCTTCGGCAGGATCGTGAAGATCGGCCGCACGCATCTCCAGGATGCCACCCCGTTGACGCTCGGCCAGGAGTTCTCGGGCTACGTGGCCATGCTCGACCAGGGATTGGCGGTGATCAGGGCCGCGCTGCCGGGGCTCTGCCAGCTCGCCATCGGCGGCACCGCGGTGGGGACCGGGCTCAATGCGCCGGAGGGCTTCGGCGAGCGCGTGGCCGCCCTACTCCAGACGCTGACGGGGCACCCCTTCACGAGCGCGCCCAACAAGTTCCAGGCGCTCGCCTCTCACGACGCGGCGGTGGCCGCCGGTGGGGCGCTCAAGACCCTCGCCTGCGCGCTCATGAAGATCGCCAACGACATTCGCTGGCTGGCCTCGGGGCCCCGCGCCGGGCTCGGCGAGCTCCGGATCCCGGAGAACGAGCCGGGGAGCAGCATCATGCCGGGCAAGGTCAACCCGACCCAGTGCGAGGCGCTCACGATGGTCTGCGCCCAGGTGCTGGGCAACGATGTCGCCATCAATATCGGCGCGGCGTCAGGCAACTTCGAGCTGAACGTCTACAAGCCCCTGATCTGCCACAACCTGCTCCAGTCGGTCCGGCTCCTGGCGGACGCCTGCGCGTCGTTCCGCGAGCACTGCGTGGCGGGGATCGAGCCCAACCACGCCCGCATCCGCCATCACCTGGAGAACTCCCTCATGCTGGTGACGGCGCTGGCGCCGCATATCGGCTACGACCGGGCGGCGGCGATCGCCAAGCGGGCCCACGAGACGGGGGCGACCCTGCGTGACGCGGCGCTCGCCCTGGGCCATGTCACCGCGGAGGAGTTCGACCGCCTCGTCCGGCCCGAACAGATGGTGGAGCCGCGCCGCGGACCCAAGAGGAGTTCGACCGCCTCGTCCGGCCCGAACAGATGGTGGAGCCGCGCCGCGGACCCAAGAGCGCGTCTGACTGATCGCCGTTCGAGCGCCGGCTTGGCCGGTGCAACGGATTCCTGGGGGGAGGTTTCGGAAGGGGGGCGAAGCCCCCCGCCGAGGGAAGAGCGCGTCTGACTGATCGCCGTTCGAGCGCCGGCTGGCCGGCGCAACGGATTCCTGGGGGGGGAGGTTTCGGAAGGGGGGCGAAGCCCCCCTCCGAGGTTGCTAAGACTTGAAGCTGACCCTCTTGTGGCTGCCGTCGCAGAAGGGCTTGTTCCCGGAGTGGCCGCAGCGGCACAGATAGATGTCGCCGCCCTTTCCCGGGATCGGATTACCCTGAGCGTCCAGCACCTCACACTCGCCTTTCACCTGAAGTGGGCCGTCCGGTATCGGCTTCACGATCACGGTCATCGGTGTTTCCCTCCTCGCTGGGATGTTGGAGTCGTCACTCCCGAGCGAGTATAGGGGCCTGCGGCGCCGTTGTCCATCGCTACAGTGTTCTCCTGAACTTCTGGAACGAGCGGATCTCGCGCGGAGGGGTCTCATGCCGTCCGCGCCAGGTGTACGAGACCTCGGCGACGTAGAGGTCTCCGCGGGAGTCGGTGACGAGGGCGTGCGGCGCGACGAACTCGCCCGGCCCCTCGCCCACGAACCGGCCGCCGAAGCGGCAGACGCGCTCGCCCTTGTTGTTCAGCACCGTCACGCGCGGGCCGAGATTGGGCGTCTTCTCGTTCACGGTCAGGCTCGTGCCCAGCTCACCGATATAGAAGTGGTC
>WNFU01001031.1_pt1 | contig 38992 bp, 52 predicted proteins | sample 5400121 | NCBI WGS metagenome assembly WNFU01 (sample SAMN13153360, study PRJNA577476) | soil metagenome | isolation source: 100 cm soil or saprolite under grassland replicate 1 | place: USA:California | collected 2016-06-15
CGTGGCCGCGCGCCCAACTCCGCATCGCTTCGACGGACTGGCCGCCTTCGATCGTCTCCGCGGCGGCATGAAGCGTCTCCGGCGGGCCGATCGCGTTCCACTTCTCGGGCAGGGCGACCAGATCGGCGCCGGTGGCCGCCGCCTTGGCGACGAGTTGATCCGCCTTCTCGAGGTTCGCCGCCTTGTCGCGGCCGCTGGTCAGTTGGACGCACGCAACGCGGACCCGATCAGCCATCCGACGCAGGATAGCTCGCAGAATCCGAGCTATTCTTTGACGACTTCGGGGTGTGGCGCAGCCTGGTAGCGCGCTCCGTTCGGGTCGGAGAGTAAAACGGGTGAACCCATGGTTCCCCCGTTGGCCCCCCTCCTTTCAGTTCGCTCGTCACAGCTCAACGTGGGCTCCCGCCGGGCAAAGCCCGGCTCCGCCCGCCTACTTCCACTCACGCTCGGGCGCCGCTAACCTGTGTGAGCTCTCGGGGTGTGGCGCAGCCTGGTAGCGCGCTCCGTTCGGGTCGGAGAGGTCCCCAGTTCAAATCTGGGCACCCCGATTTAGAGGCTCCAACATAATGACGCTTCGTCTCCGGGGCGCGATGGTCGTTCCGAGGCAAGGACGCAGGGCGCAGCCTCGGGGCGAGCAGCGCGGCCCGGCGGCACAAGGCTCATTGTGTTGGAGCCTCTTAGGCACGAATCCGACACCGTGCCGTGACATTTCCTTCGCTAGCGTTGCCTCCTCAGTCAACAGAGGGAGGAACGCGTGAACGTCGTCACGCTCATCGGAAATCTCGCCAGCGAGGTCGAGCTGAAGGACGTCGGCCAAGACCTGCAGGTCGCGAACTTCTTGCTCGCCGTAGACCGGCCGGGGAAGGACGAAGCCGACTTCGTCCGGATCTCGACCTGGAACAAGCAGGCCGAGACCTGCGCCCGCTACCTGACGAAAGGAAAGCGTGTCGCTGTCGACGGCCGGCTGCGGAGCAGCTCGTGGGAAGACTCGGACGGGAATCGCCGGAGTGCGATCGAGGTGGTCGCGAACCGGGTCCAGTTCCTGTCTCCGCCCTCCGGAAAGGAGGAATCGGCCGCGGACGTCCCGTTCGAGGCGGCGCCCGCATAGCGAACGTCAGTCGACGCCGAAGGTGACCGAGACGACGGCGACGACGTCCTTCTCCTTGGTCGACGTGTCGTTGATTCCGTAGTCACTGATCTCGTTCGAGTTCCTCGGGACGATCTGGTACACGCCGAGCGAGGCGCTGCGCACGCCGCCGAGATCCCCGCCCACGCCCTCGACGATCGTTCGAGCGCGCTCGCTCGCGTTCTTGGTCGCTGCCTGCAGCGCCTTCAATCGAGCCTCGGTCAACTCCGTCGAGCTGTAGGAAAGCCGCCCCACGGTCAGCGTCACCCCTTGCTCCAACAAGGCGCTCACGCGACCCGCCGCGGACTCGAGCTTGTCCACGTCGCCGGTCGTGACCTGGAAGCTCTGCGCCAGCACGTACTCGGTGACGAAGCGTTTGCGCGCGACGCGCCGCTGAGTCTGGTCGATTGTGATCGGCGGCAGCGTGACGTCCCCGTCGGGGATTCCCCCGTCGCTCAGGAAGCTGCGCACCGTCCTCGCTTCGCGCCGCAGAACGCGGGAAGCGTCGGCCGCCTTTGCTCTCTGGGCCGTCACGGTCAGCCGCCAGCTGACCTGGTTGGCGGAGATCGGCTCCCGGGCCGAGCCCGTCACCGTGATCGTGTCGCGGCGCTTTTTCACGTCGCGGAAGGCGTGCGCCAGCACGGTGCCGGCGACGACCACTGCGATCGCCAGCGCAACCAGCCCGATCATCAGCTCTGGAATCGGACGATCACCCCAGAGGGGCCGACGCGCCACGGTCAGATGCTACTCCGTGTCCGTGCTGCCACCAAGGCCTCGTACACTCGGCCGATGGCAGACCGCGACGAGATCCTCGCCTTCGCGGCCGAGCTCCTCGAGCTCGACGCCTACCCGGATTACGGCCCGATGGGGATGCAGGTGGCGGGAGCGCACGAGGTCGAGCGAATCGCGTGCGGCGTCTCGGCCTCCCTCGAGCTCTTCGATCAGGCCGCGAAGGCCGGCGCCCAGCTGGTCCTCGTCCATCACGGGCTGCTCTGGGACCGAGACTCGCGCGTGATCGACGGCGCGCTCCGCCGGCGCCTCAGGGCCCTGCTCGACTCCGACATCACCCTTGCCGCCTACCACCTCGCGCTCGACGCGCACCCCGAGATCGGCAACAACGCGCTGCTCGCGCGCGAGCTCGGCGTCGAGCCCGCCGACCGCTTCGGCCGCATCGGCTTCGGCGGGCCGCTGGCGGAGCCGGTGCGCGCGGAGGAGTTCGCCGTGCGTGTTCGTGAAGCCATTGGCGGCGAGCCGCTGCTCTTCGCGCACGGCCCGGAGCGTGTTCAGCGGGCGGCGATCGTCAGCGGCGGCGCCGGCAGCTATCTCGCCGACGCGGCTCGCGAGGGATACGACCTCTTCCTCACCGGCGAGGCCGAGGAGCCGAGTCTTCACACAGCCCAGGAGCTCGGGATCCACTTCGTGGCCGGCGGCCACTACGCGACCGAGACGCTCGGGATTCAGGCGCTCGCGCGTACCCTCGGCGAGCAGTTCGATCTCGCCTGGGAATTCATCGACTTGCCGAATCCCGTCTGAGTCTCGAGCTGCGGCACGGCATTGCGGACGTCCCCTGCGGTCATTAGAGTTCTGGGCGATGGTTGTTCTCCACGCGCGGGATGTCTTAGTCCCGCGTCACATACCAGCTGGGAATCGAGCCCGACGGTGCTCCCGAGCCGGCGGGCTTTTTCGTGCCCGAAAAGGAGGAAGCGGATGCCGAACCACCTGACGCCTGAGGAGCTGTCGAAGGAGCTTGGGATCGATCGGCAGGAGGTGATCCGCGTCTGTATGCAGGAAGGCGTGCCGATCTACCAGGGCAAGATCGACAAGACGCTGTTCCAGGCGCAGCTTCAGGCGTTGGGCGCGCGCGCGCCCGAGGCACTCGCCTCGTAGCTCTAAGCGGACTTTCGAGCCGCCACGCGTTTCCGGGAGCCGCCCTTCGAGGCGGCTCTCCCCTTCCGCGCCGGCTTGCCCTCCTTGACCTCGGCGACGCTCCGCTTGAGCGCCTCCATGAGGTCGACGACAGGCGTCTCCGGCACCGGCTCGGGCTTCGCGATCTCCTGCCCGGCGAGCTTCGCCTCGAGCATCGCGCGGAGATCGCGCCGGTACTCGCTCGTCAGCTCCGTCGGGTCGAAGTCCCCGACGAGGCTGTCGATCACCTGGCGGGCGAGGTCCAGCTCGGGGGCCTTGACCTTGCTCTCCTCGACGGCCTCCTCGATCTCGGCCGCTGAGTTGACGTCCTCGGAGAGGAACATCGTCTCGAGCGCGAGCGCGTCGCCTCGCGGCCGGATCAGGCAGAGGTTCTCGCTGCCGCGAAGGACGAAGCGGCCGATCGCGGCCTTGCCGGTCTCCTGCATCGCGCGCAGGAGCAGCACATACGGCCTTCTCGCCGCCGGGGCGCTCGCGGGCGCGAGGTAGTACGTGCGGTCGAAGTAGACGGGATCGACCTGCTCGACGTCCACGAAGCGTGTGATCTCGATCGCGCGGGAGTCGTCGATCCGCATGATCGCCTCGAGATCGGCCTCCTCGACCACGACGAACTCGCCCTTCGCGACCTCCCAGCCCTTCACGAGCTCGTCGCGCTCGACCTCACGCTCGTGGACGGGGCACCACCGCTTCTGCTTGATCGGAGTCATGCACTCCCGGTGCAGCGTGCGGAAGGAGACGTCCGACTGCCGCGCGGCGGGCTTCGTCGCGAGCGCGAGCCCGACCGGGATGTTTACCAGGCCGAAGCTGATCGATCCGTTCCAGATCGTGCGCATGGAGAGATGGAATTGTACTTGGACCGCCTGTTTCCTTCCCGTTTTGCTCCCGTAGAGTCTCCGCAAATGCGCACGATCTGGTCGCTCTGGCGAAACGCCCTCGCGGAGGAGAGAACCGGCCCCGCGTACCTGGTCGAGGAAGGCGACGGCTGGCGCGAGGTCTCGTGGGCCGAGGCCGCTCGGGCCGTGGACGAGCTCGCCCACGGGCTCCTCGCACTCGGCATCGGCAAAGGAGACGCCTTTGGCATGCTGGCGCGAACGCGGCTCGAATGGTCGCTGCTCGACCTAGCGCTCGCCCAGGTGGGCGCCGTCGCCGCGCCGATGTACCCCTCGCTCACGCCGGCCGAGTGCTGCTACATCCTCGAGCACTCGAAGGCTGTCGGCTGCCTCGTCGAGAACGAGGAGGACTTCGCGCGGATCGAACAGGCGCGGCCCGAGCACGTGTACACGCCCGAGTCGCTCGACGAGCTTCGGGCCCTCGGCCGCGGGCACGCCGCGCGCGACCCGGCGGCGCTCGACCGCGCGCGGGCGCAGATCGGCGAAGAGGACCTCTTCACGTTCATCTACACGTCAGGCACGACCGGGCCCCCGAAGGCCTGCATGATCCTCAACCGGAACTACTCGGAGATGGTCGGGATGATCGACCGGCTCGAAGACTTCTTCCTCCCGACCGACGTGATGTTGCTCTACCTCCCGCTCGCGCACAACTTCGGTCGCCTGATGCACCTGCTCGGAGCCCATCTCGGGTTCACGATCGCGTTCTGTTCCGACCCGCGGCGGATCGCCGAGATCATGCCGCAGGTGCGCCCGACAGTCCTCCCGACCGTGCCCCGGGTGCTCGAGAAGGTGCACACGGCCGTTGCGGCCAACTTCGCCGAGGCGACCGGCGCCAGACGACGTCTAATCGACTGGGCGCTACACGTGGGACGGCGCTCGAGCGCTCTGCAGCAGCAGGGACGACCGTTGCCGTCCGCGCTGTCCGTCCAGCGCCGGCTCGCCGACCGGCTGGTCTACTCGAAGGTCAAGGGCCGCCTCGGCGGACGCCTGCGCGCGGCGATCTCCGGCGGGGCTCCGCTGGCGAAGGAGATCGCCGAGTTTTTCCACGCCCTCGACGTCCTCGTGCTCGAAGGCTACGGCCAGACCGAGTGCACGACTGCTTCGAACGTGAACCGGCCGGATTGGTTCAAGTTCGGAACGGTTGGCCCCGCGCTCCCGGGCATCGAGGTCAAGACGGCTGAGGACGGCGAGATCCTCGTCCGCGGCCCGACGGTCTTCGCCGGCTACTTCAACGACGAAGAGGCGACGCGCGCCGTCCTGCCGGGCGACGGCTGGCTGCACAGCGGCGACGTCGGAGAGATCGACGGCGACGGCTTCCTCAGGGTCACCGATCGCAAGAAAGACATCATCGTCACGGCGGGCGGGAAGAACGTGGCGCCGCAGAACATCGAGAACAGCCTCAAGAACGTGCGCTGGATCTCGCAGGCGCTCGTCGTCGGCGACCGTCGGCCCTATCTGACCGCGCTGATCACGCTCGACGAGGACGAGGTGAAGAAGTGGGCGGCGGAGCGCGGGCCCGATGAGGACCTCTCGCAGCGCGAGGACGTACAGGCGCTCATCGAGGAGGCGGTCGCGGACGTCAACGCCGATCTCGCGCACTTCGCCCAGGTGCGCCGGTTCGCGATCCTGCCGCGCGACTTCTCGGCGGAGGAGAACGAGATCACGCCGACGCTGAAGCTCAAGCGCCGCGTCTGCGAGGAGCACTTCGCGTCGGAGATCGACCTGCTCTACGCGCAGTCCGCAGCGGGCACCCCGCAGTGACGTTTCCCGCCCGCTTCATGGGAGCCGCGGTGGTCATTCTCGACGAGCGCGGCCGGGTCCTGCTCGTCAAGCACACGTACGGCCGGCTGAACTGGGAGCTTCCCGGCGGGATCAGTGAGCCGGGCGAATCCGTCGTCGAGACGGCCTTGCGCGAGGTCGGCGAGGAAACCGGGCTTCAAGCCGTCGCGCAGGGGCTGACGGCGATCTACTACGACCGCGACCGGGACGTTCATCAGTTCCTGTTCCGTTGCCGGGTCGACGGCGAATCGCGGCCTGTCCCGAACTCGCCCGAGATCTCCGAGTGCGCCTACTGGCCGCCGGACGCTCTGCCTCGTCCGATCAGCGACTTCACCATCAGGCGGATCGAGGACGCGCTACTCGAAGCGCCGCAGGGGCTGCTCCCCATCTCGATCCCGCCGCGGACCTGGCTCGAGTAGAGATCACCGCGGCGCGTGCCCGTGGTGTGCGTGCACAACGGCGTGTCCGCGGCCCCGCGAGATCAGCCAGCGGTTGACCGGGAACGCCGCGAACCAGGCCACCGCGAGCGCAAACGCGAGACTTCCCCAGAACAGAAGATCGCCCAGGCCCGCGTCCATCGCTCCCGGGACTGCGATGACGATCGCGTTGTCCACGATCTCCATGACGGTGATCGACAGCGTGTCGGCGGCGAAAGCGATCGGAACCACGGCGCCGAGCGCCAGCCCCGATCGATACAGAGGAACCGCGGTGAAGGAGTAGCCGAAGAAGAACGCGAGGATGACCGCGGCCACGATCGTGGCGAAGTTGCTCCAGTCGAGAGCCGTACCGATAGCAAGGCCGAGCACCTCCCCGATGGCGCACCCGGTCAGGCAGTGCGTGGTCGCGCTTGCCGCAAGCCGGTTGAGGCTGCTCTCGCCTCGAGCGATGGGCGGGCGGCCTAGAGGCGGCGCGCGCCGACGTAGCTCGACGCGTACCAGCCGGTCATGCTCGAGATCTTGACCACGTCGCCCGTGTGCGGCGAGTGAATGAAAGCGTTGCCACCGATGTAGATGCCGTCGTGGCCGAGCCCGTTGAAGAAGACGAGGTCGCCCGGCTGCAGCTGCGAGCGCGACACCGGAGAGCCGTAGCCGTACTGCGCGGCCGCGTTGTGCGGCAGCGAGACGCCGACCTGGGCGTAGACGTACATGACGAAGCCGGAGCAGTCGAACCCGGCCGGAGTGGAGCCGCCGTAGACGTACGGAATGCCGAGATACTGCATCGCGATTCCGACGACGCCTCCATAGCGCGAAGGCGGAGGAGTGAACGTGGGGTCGCTTCCCGTCATCGCGCCGGCGCCCGCCGCCAGCACCTCGGCGCCGGTCTGCGCCGACGAGAGACGGGCGCGGGCCTGCCGCGCGAGCTCGGCCTGTTGTGCGCGCTCGGCGGCCTGGAGGCGGCCGATCTCGCTGCGGATCGAGGAGAGGAGCTGCTGTCGCTGCGCGAGCTGGCTCTCGATCGAGGCCTTTTGCGACGCGCGCTCGGCGACGAGCCTCGCCTGCTCGACGCGCGCGGTCTTCAACCGCGCCCGCCGCGAGCGCACTGCCGCCCGGAAGGTCTTGACCTGCCTCAGCACCTCTTCGCTCTGGTCGGAGACCCGATTCACGGTGTCGATACGCGTGATGAGGTCGTCGATCGACGTTGAGCCGAGGAGGACCTCGAGGCCCGTGTTCTCGCCGGCCGAGGTGTAGATCGCGACGAGCCGCGACTCGAGCGTCGCCTGCGCGCGGCGAAGGTTTCCCTGCGCGATGTGCAGCTCTCGCTGGTTCTCGCGCAGGTCGCGCTCGATTCGGGCGAGCTTCTGATTCGCGAGGTTGTACGCGTCGACAGCGTGCTCGAGATTGGCGTCGAGCGCCTGGACCTGCGAGAGGACCTGCTGCGCCTGGGCCTGCTTCGAGGCGACGGTCCCGGGGGTGGCGAACGCCAACGGGGCGGTTATGAGAGCCGCCACGAGACCTAGCAACAACGCCTGCGCCTGCCGCCTAGACATGCCGGACGGATCCTTGTTCCCGGCCACGGCGGGCGCACCGGAGGGGGGCCGGTACGTCACGAGCCAAGGACCCTAACAACCCGTGCGGACGACCGCAAACGGGCATCTCCAGGCCAAAACGCGCCACGGCGTCCGAGTGTGGAGCGCACAGAGGGCAGAGTGGGCTGTGGTACGGTCCCGCGCCGTGGGAGAGGGAGGCGTCGCCTGAAGGGGTTGCTCGCTGCTGCGTGCGTGGCTGCCCTCGCCTCCGTGCAGCTGCCGGCGGCGACCGGCGCGAACTCCCCGTCGAGCCTTCGTGAGCAAGCGCAGGCGCTGCGTGCGCAGAACGGGTCGCTGAGCACCCAGGAGCGCGCCGCGTGGCTGAGCATGGCCACCGTCGACACGCGGCTCGAGCAGACGCAGGCCGCCCTCGTCCGTCTACGGGCGCGGACGCGCGCGATCGCCCAGCAGCGGGCCGAGGCCGCAGTCGGGCTACGTATCGCGCGAAGCTCGCTTGCCGCCTCCCAGGTGCGGCTCGCTCAGCGGCTCCGGGTTCTCTACGAGCAGGGGGAGACCGACTCGCTCACGGTTCTCCTCGGCGCGAAGTCGATCGACGAGGCGATCACGGCGCTCGAGAGCTTTCAGCGGCTGGCCGGCCAGGACCGCCGCTTCGTGGAGGAAGCCCGCGCCGCGGGTAACACACTTGCCGGCCTGACCCGGCGGCTGGCGACCCGCGAGGCCGAGGCGAGGGAGACCGAGGAGGCGACCGCTGCGACGGTCGCGACTCTCACCGCCGCCCGGCGCGAGCGCGCCGCGATGCTCGCAGGGCTCTCGGCCCGCCGCAGCTCGAACTCGGCGGCTATCTCGTCGCTCGAGTCGCAGGCGAGATCGCTGGCCGCTGCGCAGCCACCGCTGCCGGCGCCCGTCGCGGGCGATCGCAAGCTCTCCGTCACGGCCACCGGCTACTCGCTCACCGGCAGGACCTCGACCGGCGTTCCCGTTGGCTACGGCATCGTTGCCGTCGATCCCAACGTGATCCCGCTCGGGACCCGGATGACGATCCCCGGCTACGGGGAGGGTGTGGCGGCCGACATAGGCGGCGCGGTCGCGGGCGCGCGCATCGACGTCTGGTTCCCGACCGAGGCCGAGGCGCTTGCCTGGGGAACTCGAGCGGTGACCATTACCCTTCATTGAGAACCGAGGTGCGTAGGGGGAGGAGCCAGCGGTGAACGAGAGCGTGAACGGCGAGGGCAGCGGCCTGCGCGTCCTGCTCGTCGACGACCATGACCTCTTCCGGACGGGCCTGCGCAACTTGCTCGAGGAGCAGGGCGTGCAGATCGTCGGCGAGGCGGCGAACGGCAAGGACGCCGTGCGGATCGTGCGCGAGGTCGTGCCCGACGTCGTCGTCATGGACCTGAACATGCCGGGCATGAGCGGCGTCGAGGCCACGCGCGAGATCACTTCCGATGCCCCGCTGACACGGGTCGTCGTCCTGACGATCTCGGATCAAGACCAGGACGTGATGGACGCGATCGTCGCGGGTGCCTGCGGCTACCTCGTGAAGGACTCGTCGATCCAGGAGCTCATGCGCGGCATCCGCGCGGCGGCCGTCGGCGAGTCGCTGATCTCGCCGCCGATCGCCTCGAAGGTGCTTCAGCGCATGCGCGCGGTGACCCTCGACAAGGGCGCCGAGAAGATCCGCGCCGAGCTCTCCGACCGGGAGCTCGAGGTGCTGCGCCTGATCGCCAACGGCAAGGACAACTCGCACATAGCCGACGCGCTCCACATCAGCCCGAAGACGGTCAAGAACCACATCTCGAACATCTTGATGAAGCTGCAGATCGAGAACCGCATCCAGGCAGCCGTGTACGCGGTGCGCAGCGGGATCGTCTGACTCAGACCCTCCTAGGCGGCTCTGGCGACGAGCCGGCGGAGCGGCGCGAGGAGCGCGCGGAGCTGTACGCCCTGCGCCTCGGCCTCGCGCAGGCGGCGCAGGAGCCCTGCGAGCTTCCCGGCCGGAACCTCTCGGCCCTCCGCGACGGCCGCGGTGAGCCGGTCGATGCGGTGCTCGAGTCGCAGGCACTCGGCGTCGAGCTGGAGCGCGCGGGCATACCCGTCGGTCAGTGTGGGCTCCACCTCCGAGCGCGGGAGGCCTGCCCCCTCCGCGTGTGCGTCGAGCAGGGCGCGAATACGGTCCAGCAGCAGATCGAGGTCGTCGGCCAAGGCTGGCTCGATTATGGGCCGAAGGGCGGCCGGAGACTATGGGCCGCTCGGCCCATCTTTCGGCCTCCCGGGACCTAGGTGGGCTTGACGATGTCCGGGCCGTCCTTCGACAATGCCTCCGTGACGCGCCGCTACGGCCTTCTCTCCGCCCTCCTCGCCGCGGCGTTCCTCGCGCCCCCGCCCGCCTCGGCGGCCGAGCGGACGCCGCTCGCGCTCCGGCTCGGGCGCGCGCTCGCCGTGCCTCATGTCGCCCGGTCGCGCTCGGCCGCGCTCGCGGTCGACCTCGTGACCGGCAAGCAGGTCTACGCTCAGAATCTGCGGCTGCCCCTGATCCCCGCCTCGAACGAGAAGCTCCCGGTCACCTACGCGTGCCTCCTCGCGCTCGGCCCGAGCTACCGTTTCGCGACCGAGGTCCTCGGCGAAGGCGAGCGTGAGGGCCCGGTCTGGCGCGGGGACGTCGTCCTGAAGGGCTACGGCGATCCCACCCTCTCGACCTTCGATCTCCTTCAACTCGCCTCGCAGCTCTACGCGCAGGGCATCCGGCGGGTGGCGGGACGCGTGGTCGGCGACGAGTCGTTCTTCGACGCGCGCCGGATCGCCCCCGGCTGGAAACCGTGGTTCTTCATCAATGAGTCGCCGCCCCTCTCGGCGCTGACGGTCGACCGGGCGCGCTTTCGGGGGCGCATCACCCGCACGCCGGCCCTGGCAGCGGCCATGTCGTTCCGCGCCGCCCTCCTCCGCGCGCACATCTCCGTGGCCGGACGGGCTTTGGCCGGTCGCGCGGACGAGGCTGCGATGCCACTCGCCTCGATCGAGTCGGCGGCGCTCACCGAAATCCTCCGCTTCATGGACCACGAGAGCGACAACTTCACCGCCGAGATTCTCCTGAAGCAGCTCGGTGCGACCCTCTCCTTCCAGGGGACGACTGCGACGGGCGCCGCGGTCGTCCGGCAGCTCCTACAGGAGCAGGACATCCCGCTCGCGGGCGTGCGCATAGTGGACGGCTCGGGCCTCTCGCGCCTCGACCGGCTGACGGCGGGCACGCTCGTCGAGATGCTTCGCGCAACCTGGCTGGACGAGGACCTGCGCGAGATCCTGCTCGCCTCGCTGCCGGTGGCGGGCCGAAGCGGCACGCTCGAGCGGCGCATGCGGGGCTCGGCCGCGGCAGGGCGTGTGCGGGCGAAGACGGGCACGCTGAACGAGGCTTCGGCCCTCTCCGGCTACGTCAAGCGGCGCTTCGCTTTCTCCGTCATCCAGAACGGCTCGCCCGTCTCGACCTACTGGGCGCGCCTCGCACAGGACCGGTTCGCCGCTGTCCTAGCGACTCAATAGCGCCTTCAGGGCCTGCTCGTCCAGGATCGGGACCCCGGTGCGCTGCGCCTTCTGGAGCTTCGAGCCGGGCTCTTCACCGACGACCACGCCGGTCGTCTTCTTCGATACCGACTCCGAGACCTTCGCGCCCTGCGCTTCGAGCGCGGCCTTCGCCTCCTCGCGCGAGAACGACTCGAGCGTGCCGGTGATGACGTAGGTCTTGCCGGAGAGCGGGCCCTCGACGGGCTTCAGCTCGTCGCCCGTCTCGAAGCGCAGTCCGAGCCTGCCGAGCTCCGCGACGAGCTTGCGGTTCTCCTTGTCCGAGAACCACTCGGCGATCGCCTCCGCCCGGTCGGGCCCGATCCCCTCGACCTCCTCGATCTCCTCCTGGCTCGCCGCCGCGAGACGGTCGATCGAGCCGAAGTGCGCAGCGAGGTTGCGTGCCGTGACCCAGCCGACCTGCGGGATGTTGAGGCCGAAGAGGACGCGATGGAAGGGCCGCTCCTTCGAGCGCTCGATCGAGGCTACGGCGTTGCCCGCAGAGATCTCGCCGTAGCCGTCGAGCTCCATCAACTGCTCCTTCGTGAGCCGGTAGAGGTCGGGCATCGACGTCACGATCCCCTCCCGCCAGAGCCGGCGGACCAGCTGCTCGCCCACCCCCTCGATGTCCATCGCCGCGCCGACCCAGTGGATGAGCGTCTCGAGACCCCGTGACTCGCATTTCGGGTTCGGACAGCGGTGCATCGCCTCGCCCTCGGGCTTGACGATCTCGGCGCCGCAAAGGGGGCAGGCCTTCGGCATGCGGAACCGCCGAGAGCTCCTCGCATGCGGCAGCACCGGCCCGACGACCTGGGGGATCACGTCGCCGGCCCGCTGGACGATCACCGTGTCCCCCACGCGGACGTCCTTGCGGTTGATGTCCTGCTCGTTGTGAAGCGTCGCCGTCGACACGGTCACGCCGCCGACCTCGACCGGCTCGAGCTGAGCCCACGGGTTGAGCGCGCCCGTCCGGCCAACTCGAATGTGGATCTTCAGGAGCTTCGTCTGCGCGGTCATCGGCGCCCACTTGTAGCCGCGCGCCCAGCGAGGCCGGTCGTGGAGCGCGCCGAGGCGCCGCTGCTGATCGAACGAGTCGACCTTGACCACGATCCCGTCGATCTCGTAGTCGAGCTCGAGCCGTCGCGTCTCCCACTCGCGGCAGACCTCGGCGACGGTCTCGATCGTCTCGTGACGCTGGGCGAGGGGGCTCGTGCGAAAGCCGCGCTCGCGAAGCCATTGGAGCGCCGCCCAGTGCCTGTCGGCCGGCAGGCCCTCGCGATGGCCCATGCCGTGAACCCAGATCGAGAGCGGGCGCTCGGCGGTGATCGCCGGGTTCAGCTGGCGCAGCGAGCCGGCGGAGGCGTTCCGTGGATTCGGGGCCGCCCGCTTGCCCTCGGCGGCCTGACGCTCGGTGAATTCCTGGAAGCCGGACAGCGGCATGTAGATCTCGCCGCGCACCTCGAGCAGCGGCGGCGGCGCCTCGCCGTCGGGTAGCTGCATCCGCGGCAGGATCGCGCCGATCGTGCGCAGGTTCTGCGTCACGTCCTCGCCGCGGTAGCCGTCGCCGCGCGTCGCGCCGCGGACGAAGACTCCGTTCTCGTAGACCAGTGACACGGCCGAGCCGTCGATCTTCGGCTCGGTGACGTAGGCGACAGGCTCGTCCGAGTCGAGCCGTTTGCGGACGTCCTGTGCCCATTTCGTTAGCCCTTCGTCGGTCGTGACCTTGTCGAGCGAGCCCATCGGGGACAGGTGCTCGATCTTCTGGAAGCGCTCGGAGGGGGCGGCTCCGACGCGGCGAGTCGGCGAATCCTCGGTGGCGAGCTCGGGATGCTCGTCCTCGAGCGAGCGCAGCTCGTCGTAGAGTCGGTCGTACTCGGCATCCGAGATCTCCGGCTCGTCGAGCACGTGGTAGCGGTAGAGGTGGTACTCGAGCTGCTTGCGGAGCTCCTCGACGCGTGCTTCAAGGGTCTTCGTCGCCATCAGAGTGATGCTAGCGTCGGCCCGTGATCCGGCTGGCCCTGCTGCTCGCTCTCGTCCTGCCAGCATCGGCTTCAGCGTCGTTCGTCTTCTTCCAGACACCGTCCCACAACATCGCCTGCGCATACTCGAGCTCACCGGCGAACCTCCGTTGCGACATTCGCACCGGTTTGAAACCGCCGCCTCCGAAGCCGCGCGGATGCATGAACGACTGTCGGTCGGTGTCAGGTCTTGCATTCGAGCAGGTGCCTCTCCTGGACCTGGCCCTCGTGGCGTGCGTGAATGCAAGACCTGACACCAGGCACAGACGGCGGCAACCATTTGGATCGAACAGACGGCGGCAACACCGCGTAGTACAAAGCCTCAGTACTCCACGTGCTCGAGGTACAGGCCCCAGGGTGGCGCGGTCGAGCCGGCCTCCTCGCGGGGGCGACCTTCGAGCAGACGCGCCAGCTCGTCGGGCGACCGCTCGAGCATCGTTCCCGCGAGGACGCGAACCATATGCCGCAGGAAGCTGTTGGCCGTGATCTCGAGCTCGAGCGCCTCGCCGCGCTCGAACCAGGCCGCCTCGCGCACTTCCCGTGTGAAGACCCCGTGCTGGCTCCCGGCCGGAGTGAACGCCTGGAAGTCGTGCTCGCCGAGGAGGAGGTCGGCGGAGTCGGCGAGCGCCCCGTAGTCGATGGGGCGCGGGTACCAGTAGCTCCGACGGCGCTCGAAAGGCGAGGGCGTCCTGCGCCGCCAGACCCGGTAGCGGTAGCTGCGCGCACGAGCCGAGTGGCGAGCGTGGAAGTCAGGCGCCGCCTCCGCGGCTGCGATCACCGAGACATCGTCCGGGAGAGCCGTGTTCAGCGCCTCGGCGGCCCCCTCCCGCGGCGGCCCGCCCTCAACGTCGACGCTCGCCACCTGCCCCAGCGCGTGCACTCCAGTGTCCGTCCGCCCCGCCACGGCGAGGTCGTGGTAGGAGCTGTAGACCCAGTCGAGGGCTTCCCGTACGACGCCCTCGACCGTCCGCAGGTTGGGCTGGGCCGCCCAGCCACGGAAGCGCGTCCCGTCGTACTCGAGGGTCAGCTTCAGCCGCACGGCGCATATGATCCCGCGACGTGAGCGAGGACGAGTGGCGCGTCGAGGTCGACCTCGACGACGAGCAGCACGGATTCGGCTTGAGCGAGCGGCTGCGCGCCCACGACCTCGACGACGAGGCCCGCGCGAGGCTGGGCCGAAGGGTGATCGTCACCCGCGACGGCTCGCGGCTCTTCCTCTACGCCGCGAGCGAGGAGAACGCGCGCGAGGCTGAGCGCGTCGTCCGCGAGCTGGTCGCGGCCGACGGCCTGACGGCCGAGGTCGCCGTCACGCGGTGGCACCCCGTCGAGGAGGCCTGGAAGGACGCGTCGATCCCGCTGCCCCGCACGGAGGCCGAGGAGCGCGAGGAGCGCCGGCGCCTGGAAGAGGCGGAGCGGAGAGAGGCCGCGGAAGAGGGCTCGTACGACTGGTGGGTGAAAATAGAGCTACCGAGCCGGAGTGAGGCGGCCGAGCTGGCGGCGAAGCTGAGCGCCGAAGGGCTCCCCGTGCACCGCCGCTGGCGCTATGTGACCGTTGACGTCCTGACCGAGGAGCTGGCGAACGAGCTCGGGGCACGGTTACGCGAAGCGCTGCCGGCCGACGCTGAGATCTGGGTCGAGGCCAACCCCGACGACATCCCGAACCCGACGTTCGTTCTGCTCGAGTCCCGACTCTGAGCGGGCTCTAGCTGGCCTCGACCTGCGCCTCTTCGGGCTCGCGCTCGCGCACGACAGGCGCCCGCGGGGCCGGCGGCACGTAGTCGACTAGCTCGAGATAGACCATCTCGGCCGAGTCGCCCCAGCGCGGGCCGAGCCGGACGATCCGCGAGTAGCCGCCCGGCCGGTCGGCAAACCGTGGGCCGACTTCGGAGAAGAGCTTCGTCACGACCTCGTTCGAGCGCAGGTACGCGAGCGCCAGTCGCCGCGCGGCGAGGTCGCCGCGCCGGCCCAACGTGATCATCTCCTCGGCGATCGGCTTGACGGCCTTCGCCTTCGCGACCGTCGTCTTGATCCGCCCGTGCTCGATGAGCGCGCCCGCGAGGTTCGAGTAGAGCGCCTTGCGGTGGGCCGAGTCCCGGCCAAGCTTCTTGCCGGCGCGGTGGTGCCTCATTCGTCCCCGCGGAGATGCAGGCCGTGTGTGGCCAGCGTCTCCTTGACCTCTTCGATCGACTTCTTGCCGAAGTTGGGGATCGCCGCGAGCTCGTTCTCGCTCTTCACGACGAGGTCGCCGATCGTCTCGATGCCCACGCGCTTGAGGCAGTTGTACGAGCGAACGCCGAGCTCGAGCTCCTCGATCGGGAAGTTCTCCATCCCGTGCGCGAGCGGTGCCTCGGCCGGGGCCGCCTCGGCTGCGGCCTCACCGAAGCCCTCGATCTTCTCGATATCCGTGAAGATCGCAAGCTGGCGGATGAGGATCTCGGCGGCCTGGCCGATCGCCTCACGAGGATCGATCGAGCCGTCGGTGGTGACGTCGAGGTTGAGCTTGTCGTAGTCGGTGCGCTGCCCGACGCGGGCCGCCTCGACGTCGTAGGAGACACGGCGCACCGGCGAGAAGATCGAGTCGATCGGGATGACTCCGATCGTGTGCTCGGGGCCCCGGTTGAGCTCGCCCGGCACGTAGCCGCGCCCGCGGCCGATTGTCATCGTCAGCTCGAGCTTCCCCTTGTCGGAGAGGGTCGCGATCTGGAGGTCCGGGTTCAGGATCTCGAGGTCGGCGGGCGCCTCGATATCGCTCGCGGTGACCTTGCCCGGCCCTTTCCTGTTGAGCCGCACCTCGATCTCGGGCGACTCGCCGTGGAGCCGGCAGATCAGGCTCTTCAGGCTGAGAATGATGTCGGTCACGTCCTCCTTCACCCCGGGAAGGGTCGTGAACTCGTGCGCGACGCCCTCGAGCTTGACCGAGGTGACCGCGGCGCCCTCGAGCGACGAGAGCAGCACGCGGCGCAGCGAGTTGCCGAATGTGTAGCCGAAGCCGCGGTCGAGCGGCTCGATCGTGAACCGGCCGCGCTGCTCGTCCACCTCCTCGTGGACGATCCTCGGCACCTGAAAGTCCATCAGAGACGTTCTCGTTGCCATGCGTTCCTTTCTTTCTGTTACTTCGAGTAGAGCTCGACGATGAGGGATTCCTGGACCGGGGTGTCGATCTCGGCCCGCTCCGGCAGCTTGAGGATCTTGCCGGTGATTCCCTCGTGGTCGGCTTGGAGCCAGGCCGCGACCGAGGCGGTGAGGTCGGTCGCGTCGCGGATCACCTGCTCGGCCGAGCTTCCGGGCGCGAGGGTGACGATGTCGTCCGGGCGCACCTGGTAACTCGGAATGTTCACGCGGCGACCGTTAACGTGGAAGTGGCCGTGGCGGACGAGCTGGCGAGCCTGCGCGCGCGACACGGCAAAGCCGAGGCGGTAGACGACGTTGTCGAGGCGCGTCTCGAGCATCCGCAGCAGGGTCTCGCCGGTGATCCCCGAGCCGCGCGCGGCCTTCGCGTAGTAGGTGCGGAACTGCTTCTCGAGCAGGCCGTAGTAGCGCCGCGCCTTCTGCTTTTCACGGAGCTGGAGCAGGTACTCGGATTGCTTGATGCGGCCGCGGCCGTGCTCGCCCGGCGGATAGCTGCGCCGCTCGATCGCGCACTTCTCGGTCAGGCAGCGCTCCCCCTTGAGGAAGAGCTTCATGCCCTCTCGGCGGCATTGCTTGCACTTCGGGGAGCGGTCCCGGGCCATTAGTGGCTCTCCCGGTGACATTGATGGATGCCTGGGTCGCTAGCACCAAGCCAGCCAATCGAGGCGCTCCCCGAGAGGCGACCGGAGCCGTCAACATAGGACGCGTAGCGTGCGACTGAGGACGCGGCCTGGCGCCGCGTGATAGCGGGCCAGGCGCCAGCGAATGTTGCCGGGAGAGCCACTTACACACGCCTCCGCTTCCTGGGCCGGACGCCGTTGTGGGCCTGTGGCGTCACGTCCTTGACGCCGAGGATCTCGAGCCCCGCCGCCTGGAGCGAGCGGATCGCCGTCTCGCGGCCCGAGCCGGGGCCCTTGACGAAGACCTCGACCTTCTGGAGGCCGTGCTCCATCCCCTTCCGTGCGCACGAGTCGGCCGTCACCTGCGCGGCGAACGGCGTCGACTTCCGCGAGCCCTTGAAGCCGGCCGAGCCGGCCGACTCCCAGACGATCACGTTGCCCTCGTTGTCGGTCAGCGCGACGATCGTGTTGTTGAACGACGTCTTGATGTGCGCCTGGCCGATGGCGATGTTCTTGCGGACCCGGCGTCTGGTGCGGCCGCGCCCGGCTTGGCGGCGGGGGGGAGCCATTACGTCTTCTGGGGGGCCCTCTTGCCGCGACCGACGGTCTTCTTCGGGCCTTTGCGTGTGCGCGCGTTCGTCTTCGTCCGCTGCCCGTTCACCGGCAGCCCGCGGCGGTGGCGCACGCCGCGATAGGCCCCGATCTCGCCGAGGCGCTTGATCGCCTGCGAGCGCTCGCGACGCAGATCCCCCTCGACCTGGAGGTTGCCGTCGATGTAGTCGCGGAGCTTCGTGATCTCCTCGTCGGTGAGATCGCGCACTTTGGTGTCGAGCGAGAGCCCGAGCGCGGCGCAGATCTGGCGCGCGGTCGAGCGGCCGATCCCGAAGATGTAGGTCAGCCCGACCTCGAGCCGCTTCTCACGGGGCAAGTTGACTCCGGCGATCCGTGCCACTAGAGGCCCACCGCTCCTAGCCCTGCCTCTGCTTGTGCCGTGGATTCGAGCAGATGACCATGGTCCGGCCGTTCCGCCGGATCACGCGGCAGCGTTCGCACATGGGCTTGACGGATGCTCTGACTTTCATTGGTGCCGGTAGGTGATTCGCCCGCGGGAGAGGTCGTAGGCCGAAAGCTCGATCTTGACCTTGTCGCCGGGGAGGATGCGGATGTAGTTCTTGCGCATCTTCCCGGAGATGGTTGCGAGGACCTCCTGGCCACCGTCGACCCGCACTCGAAACATGGTGCTCGGGAGTGCCTCGACGACCTCGCCCTCGACTTCGATCTTCTCCTCTTTCTGGGCCATCCTCCTGTAAGCGTCCCGCGCCAGACCGAGTCTCGCCCGGAACAGTCAAATCGCGCCTTGCGAGCGCGGTTGTCGGGACATACGAACACGCGCAGCAATGCTGCACGCAGCGAGAAACCATGGTAGCAAACCAACCAGGGCCCCCTTCGGACCCGCAATTGGCGTCGGTCTCCTATGCCCGCACGCCTGCTTTCGAAGTGGTGAGCACACGTGGGTCATCGTCCGTCACCGCCACGGTGTGCTCGAAGTGGGCCGAGAGCGATCCGTCGTCGGTCGAGATCGACCACTCGTCCTCGTGCACGTAGATCCCCGGCCCGCCCGCGTTGATCATCGGCTCAATGGCGAGGGTCATCCCGGGTGCGAGCTGCGGCCCACGCCCCGGAGCCCCGTAGTTCGGGATCTGCGGGTCCTCGTGCATCGTCCGGCCGATCCCGTGGCCGACGAGGCTGCGCACGACCGAGAAGCCCCCGTCCTCGGTCACGGTCTGGATCGCGTGCGAGATGTCCGACAGCCGGTTGCCGGCCCGGCACTGCTCGATGCCGGCTGCGAGCGCGGCCTCGCAGACCTCGATCAGGCGCTCCGCCTCGGCCGAGATCTCGCCGACGGCGAACGTGTAGGCGGAATCGGCCACGAATCCGCCGAGGGTCACGCCGACGTCCACGGATAAGATGTCCCCGCCGGACAGCGCTCGCCGGCCCGGGATGCCGTGGACGACCATCTCGTTCGGCGACGTGCAGATCGCCGCCGGGTAGCCGCGGTAGCCCTTGAAGGTCGGCGCCCCGCCCTGGGAGCGGATGAACTCGTCGGCGATCCGGTCGAGCTCGCCGGTCGTCACACCGGGACGCACGTGCTCACCCAGCAGGGCAAGCGTCTCGACCACGACGCGCCCGGCCGCTGCCATTTGCTCGATCTCCTGCTCCGATTTGCGGATGATCATTCGCTCACCGTACCCGCAGTGGCCGTTCCGTCATGCCACGCGCGCCTTCTCGAGCGCGTCCTGGATCTCAGCGAAGACCTCGTTCTCGGGCCGGTCACCGTGGATGCCGACGAGGTTTCCCATGAGGCGGTAGTGCCCGACCAGCGGCTCCGTCTCCTGGTGGTAGAGCTGGATCCGCTTCGCGATCGCCTCCTCGGTATCGTCGGCCCGGCCCTCCTCCTGTGCGCGGCGCCGCAGCCGCTCGATCGCCACCTCGTCCGGTGTCTGGAGCTCGAAGACGACCGAGAGCGGCCGGCCGATCTCGGCAAGCATCGCGTCGAGGGCTTCCGCCTGGGGCATGGTGCGGGGAAAGCCGTCGAGGATGAAGCCTTCCTTCGCGTCGCCCTTCTGAAGCCGCTCGCGGATGAGGTCGATCATCAGCTCGTCGGGGACGAGCTCGCCGCCCTCGAGGATCGGCTTGACCTCCTTGCCGAAGGGGGTACCGTCAGAAATCGCAGCACGGAGCATGTCTCCGGTGGAGATGCGCGCAAGCCCGTACTCCTCGGCGATGCGCTTCGCCTGCGTCCCCTTGCCCGACCCCTGGACGCCCAGCAGTAGGACGCTCAGCGGCACGCGCCTATTTCAGGAAACCCTCGTAGGAGCGCATCATCATCTGTGACTCCATCTGGCGCATCGTGTCCAGCGCGACACCGACGGCGATTAGCACGGACGTGCCGCCGAGAGCGCGCGAGGTCGCCTGCGAGAAGCCGAAGTAGCGGATGAAGAGGCTTGGCAGGACGGCAACGATCGCCAGATAGAGCGACCCGGGCAGGGTCAGCCGCGTCAGGACCCGGTCGAGGTACTGCGCGGTCGGGGGGCCCGGGCGGATGCCCGGCACGTAGCCCCCGTGCTTGCGGAGCTGGTCGGCCTGGTCGACGGGATTGAACTGGACCGCCGTATAGAAGTACGTGAAGATGATGATCATGAACCCCTCGAGCAGCAGGTAGGTCAGGTTGCTCGGGGAGAAGTGCGTGTTGATGAAGCCCTGCGTCTGCGGGAAGTACTGGCCGATCGTGGGTGGGAACGCCATCACGGCCGCCGCGAAGATGATGGGGATGACGCCGGCCATGTTCACGCGCAGCGGCATGTAGGTCGAGCCGCCGGCCGTCATCCGGCGCCCGATCATCCGCTTCGCGTACTGGATCGGGATCTTCCGCTGGCCCTCCTGGATGAACACGACGGCGACGATGATCGCGAGCGCGATCAACGGGAAGAAGAGCTTCTCCATCACGCCGCCGTTGACCCAGGCCACGATGCCGCCCGGGAGGCTCGTGAGGATCGACGCGAAGATGAGCAGCGAGATGCCGTTGCCGACGCCGCGCTTCGTGATCAGCTCGCCCATCCACATGAGGAGCGCCGTGCCCGCGGTCAGGGTCAGCACGATGAGCACCGTCCGGCCGAGGCTCGCCTCCAGGACGTGGCCGCCCGTTCCGGTCGACTGGCGCTTGAAGAGGTACGCGTAGCCGGTCGCCTGCGCGGCGGCCAGCGCCACGGTCAGGTACCGCGTGTACTGATTGATCTTCGCAAAGCCCGCCTCGCCCTCCTTCTGGAGCTGCTCGAGCCGGGGAACGACCACGGTCAGGAGCTGGAGGATGATCGAGGCGGTGACGTAGGGCATGATCCCGAGCGCGAAGATCGCGAACTGCGAGAGCGCGCCGCCGGAGAAGACGTTCAGGAAGGTGAGGACCGTGCCGCTCTGGCCGCTGAAGTAGCTCTTGATGGCGTCGGGGTTCACGCCCGGCGCGGGGATCCACGAGCCGAAGCGATAGATGGCGAGGATCACCGCCGTGAAGAGGACTCGGCGACGAAGCTCCGGCACGCGCCACGCGTTCGAGAGCCAGGAGAACATCAGGCGTTCTCCTCCTCAGCGGGCTCCTCAGCGGGCTCCTCAGCGGGCTCCTCGGCAGCCTGCTCCTCCTCGGGCGGAGCCTCCGCGGCCGCTTCCTCGACGACCGTCGAATCCGGTCCGCGGCCCTTGCGCTTGCGGCCGGGCCGCTTCGCGGCCGGCTCGCCTCGAAGCCACGTGATCGAGCCGCCGGCCTTCTCGATCTTCTCTCGTGCGGTCGCGGAGAAGAGGTGCGCCGAGACGGACAGCTTCTTCGTGAGCTCGCCGGCGCCCAGAATCTTGACGTCGATGCGGGTGTTCCTGATGAGGCCGGCTTCCTTCAGGGCCTCGGGGGTCACCTCGCCGTCGAAGCGCTCGAGGTCGCGCACGTTGACGGCTGCGACCCGGGTGCGGTGGGGCCCCATCGGCATCGCGTCTTTCGAGTAGGGGCCTCGCTTCTTGCCGAGGCGCATGTAGACCGGCATCTGCCCGCCCTCGAAGCCGGGCCGCATCTTGCCCGAGCCGGCGCGCGCCTTCTGCCCCTTGATGCCGCGCCCCGAATAGCGGCCCTTGCCGGAGCCCAGGCCTCGGCCGACGCGCTTGCGTGCGCGCCGCGCAGAGGAGGGTTTGAGCGTCGAGAGACTGAGCTTCTGGGCCATGCGTGCGTTAGTCCTCCACGATCTCGACGAGGTGGCGGACCTTCCGGAGCATACCGGCGAGCTGTGGGCTCTCCGCATGCTCGACGGTGCGCCCGATCTTGCCAAGGCCCAGGGCGCGCAGGGTGCCGCGGTGACGAGCGCTCTGGCCGATCGCGCTACGAACCTGCTTGATCCGTACCGTCGCCACTCTCTTCCTCCTGCGCCTCTGGCTGCGGCTCTTCGGCCGGCCTTTCCTCCGCCGGCTTCGCGCCGACCGGCAACACCTGGCTGATCGTCAGGCCCCTGGCGGCCGCGACGTCCTCCGGGCGGCGCAGCCGCTTCAACCCGTCGACGGTCGCCTTTAGCATGTTCACCGGGTTCGTCGTGCCGAGGCTCTTCGCGAGAATGTCCCGGACGCCCCCGAGCTCCAAGATCGCGCGGACGCCGCCGCCTGCAATCACGCCCGTGCCCTCGCTCGCAGGCCGCAGCATCACGCGAGCCGCGCCGAACCGGCCGACGATCCCGTGCGTGATCGTCGTCCCGTGCTTCGGGATGGTGAAGAGATTCTTCCTCGCGTCCTCCACCGCCTTCGAGATCGCCAGCGGCACCTCGCGCGCCTTTCCGTAGCCGAGGCCGACGCGGTCGACTTCGTCGCCGATGACGACGAGCGCGGTGAACGAGAACCGCCGGCCTCCCTTGACGACCTTGGCGACGCGGTTGATCTCGACGACCCGCTCCTTGAGCTCGCGCTGGTCCCGGTCCTGGGCGCCGACCGCCACTAGAACCTCAACCCTCCTTCGCGCGCAGCGTCGGCAAGCGCCTTCACGCGCCCGTGGTACAGGTAGCCCCCGCGGTCGAAGACGACGGTCTCGACGTCCGCCTTCCTCGCGTTCTCCGCGAGCAGCTTGCCGACCTCGGCAGCCTGGGCCGTCTTGTTGCCCTTGAAGGACGCCTTGAGATGGAGCCAGCTCGCTGCGGCAAGCGTCTTCCCCTCCAGGTCGTCGACGAGCTGTGCCTCGATCCCGTGGTTCGAGCGAAAGACGACGAGGCGCGGCCGCTCGGCTGTGCCGGTGATCGACTTCCGCACTCGCTTGTGGCGGCGCTCGCGCGCCTTCCTGACTGTGAGAGTCGCCACTACGCTCGTTTCCCGGCGGCGAAGCCGCCTGTCCGCCCCCGCGGACCAGTGGAGGGGGTTTGGGGGAACCGGGAGGTTCCCCCAGGACAATGCGATTTGTGACGGATCAAGATCACGCTCGTTTCCCTACTTTCCGTCGCACGTACTCGCCCCGGTAGCGGATCCCCTTGCCCTTGTAGGGCTCGGGCGGCCGCACGTCGCGGACCTCGGCGGCGATCTCCCCGACCTGCTGCTTGTCGATGCCCTTGACCACGATCTCGCTCGGAGTCGGCACGTCGAAGGTGATCCCGGCGGGGGCGTCGACGACGACCGAGTGCGAGAAGCCGACATTGAGCTCGAGCGCCGTCCCGCGCATCGCGGCGCGGTAGCCGACGCCCTGGATCTCGAGTCGCTTCTCGAACCCCTGCGTCACACCCTCGACCATGTTCGCGACGAGGCTCCGCGTAAGGCCGTGCAGAGCACGGTCGTCGCCGCGGTCGGTGGGCCGCCTGACGACAAGCCGGCCGTCCTCCTTGTCGACCGTGATCCGGCCGGGCACGGCCTGCGTCAGCTCGCCGAGGGGGCCGTTGACGGTCACGCGCCCAGGGCCGACCGCGACGTTGACGCCGTCGGGGATCTCGATGGGCTGCTTACCGATTCTCGACATGGCTCACCAGACGAAACAGATGACCTCGCCGCCGATCCCGCGCTCCTCGGCCGTCTTGCTCGTGACGAGCCCGCTCGGCGTGGAGAGGATCGCGGTGCCCATCCCACCGAGCACCCGCGGCAGGCGATCCTTTCGAGCGTACACGCGGCGGCCGGGCTTCGAGACGCGCTTGAGGTCGGTGATGATCCGCTCGCGGTTCCGGCCGAATTTCATCTCGACGACGAGCGTGTCGTACGCGCGGTGCTTCTTCTTGTTCTCTTCCCGGCGGTTGTGATCTTCCCCGGTGACGATCCGGAAGTCGCTGATGTAGCCCTCCTCCTTGAGGATGCGGGCAATCTCCACCTTCATCCTCGAGGTGGGCATCTCGGCGTGCTCGTGCCGTGCCTTGTTGGCATTGCGGATGCGCGTGAGCATGTCTGCAATCGGATCTGTGTGCATCAGCTCACCAGCTGGACTTCGTCATGCCGGGTATCGCGCCCTCGTGCGCGAGCTCGCGCAGGCAGATCCGGCAGAGGCCGAACTTGCGGTAGACCGCACGAGGCCGCCCGCAGCGGTTGCAGCGTGAATAGCGGCGCACGCTGAAGCGCGGCGTCCGCTTGGCCTTGGCGATCAGGGACTTCTTGGCCACTACTGCGTACTCCCTTCTCTTTCTCTGAACGGCATGCCGAGGCCGCGCAAGAGCGCGAGCCCCTCGTCGTCGGTCTCCGCGGTGGTCGTGATCGCGACGTCGAGGCCGCGGACGGCGGAGATGTCGTCGTAATTGATCTCGGGAAAGATGATCTGCTCACGGATCCCGATCGAGTAGTTCCCCCGCCCGTCGAAGGATTCCGGCGCAAGGCCCCGGAAGTCGCGGATGCGCGGGAGAGCGATCGACACGAGCCGGTCGAGGAACTCCCACATGCGGTCGCCCCGGAGGGTGACGCGGGCGCCGATCGGCATCCCCTCGCGGATCTTGAAGCCGGCGATCGACTTGCGGGCGCGGCGCACCTGTGCTCGCTGGCCGGCGATCGTCGTCAGCTCCTCGGCCGCGCTGTCGAGCGCCTTGACCTCCGTCTTCGCCTCGCCCACACCCATGTTGAGCGTGATCTTCGCGACGCGGGGGACGCGCATCACCGAAGAGAAGCCGAGGTCGTCCTTGAGCTGCGAGCGCAGCTCCTGCTCGTAGCGCTCCTTCAGGCGCGGGACGTGTCCGTTTCGAGAGGCCACTACTTGTCGATCTCCTGGCGGCAGTCGTCGCGCCGGCAGACGCGGATGCGTCGCCGCTCGCCCTTGATCTCCCTGACGACGATCCCGACCCGGGTCGGCCGGTTGCATGTCGGGCAGACGAGCATCACGTTCGAGATCGGGATCGGCGCAGCCCTGTCGATCACCCCGCCCGGCGTGACCTGCTGCCCACCCATCCGGCTCGGGTTCTTGATCGGCTTCGGCCGGCTGTGCCGCTTGATCATGTTCAGGTTCTCGACGATCACGCGCCGGTCTCGCGGGCGCGCCTCCAGCACGCGGCCCTGCTTGCCGCGGTCCTTGCCTGCCAGCACGTGAACGGTGTCGCCTTTGCGGATTTTCATTGCTTTCATCAGAGGACCTCCGGAGCCAGGCTGACGATCTTCATGAAGTTCTTCTCGCGCAGCTCGCGCGCGACGGGGCCGAAGATGCGCGTGCCGCGGGGGTTTCTGGCGTTGTCGATGATCACCGCGGCGTTCTCGTCGAACGCGATCTGGGTGCCGTCGTTGCGGCCGTAGGCCTTCTTCGTACGGACGACGACGGCTCGCACGACCTCGCCCTTCCTGATCGTGCCCTGCGGCGTCGCCGTCTTGACCGTCCCGACGATGACGTCGCCCACCCGCGCGTAGCGCCGGTGCGATCCCCCGAGCACGCGGATGCAGAGGAGCACGCGCGCGCCCGTGTTGTCCGCCACGCGGAGTCGTGACTCCTGCTGGATCACCTGGTCACTTCGCTTCCTCCAGCACCTCGGCGAGGCGCCAGTTCTTCGTCTTCGAGAGCGGGCGCGTCTCGACGATGCGGACGACGTCGCCGACCTTCGCAGCGTTCTGCTCGTCGTGCGCATGGAACCTGTGCGAGCGGCGGACGACCTTCTTGTAGCGCGGATGCGCCTTCACCGTCTCGACGCGCACGACGATCGTCTTCTCCATTGCGCTCGAGACGACGACGCCGCGCCGCTCCTGGCGCGGGCCCCGCCGTGTGACACCAGGACGCGCAGCGTGGGTGATCGGCTTGCGGCCCTCGGGCTTCTCGCGCTTGGGGCTCGGGCGCAGCCGGCGCTCGCGCCGGGGCTTCCGCTTCGGCTTGGCCGCGCGCTCGGGAGCGGCGGCCTCGGCCGGCGCCTCGACCTCGGCGGCAGGCGCCTGCTCGGCAGGCGGCTCCTCGGCGGGCGGCTCCTCGGCCGAAGGCTCCTCGGCCTCCTCAGGCGCTACCTCGGCAACGACCTCCGGTTCGACCTCCGTCGCGGGAGCTTCCTCGACCTCAGGAGGCGGTGCAGCCTCGGCCACGGGCTCCTCGACCTCCTCGGGCGCTGCCTCGGTAACGACCTCCGGCTCGGCCGGAGCCTCCTCGGCCTTCTTCTTCCGCGTGCGCTTTGGCTTCTCCTCGGCCTCGTCGGGCGCCTGACCGACGGCCTCCGGCTCGACCGGAGTCTCCTCGGCCTTCTTCTTCGGCGTGCGCTTCGGCTTCTCTTCGGCCACGGGTGCCTAACCGGCCTCTCTCTGGAGCTCTCGCTCGTTCCGCACCGTCAGGATGCGCGCGATCTCGCGTTTCGCGAGCTTCAGGCGCGCGGGGTTCTCGAGCGCGCCGGTCGCCGACTGGAAGCGGAGGTTGAACAGCTCCTGACGCCGCTCTGCGAGCTGGTCCTGAAGCTGGTCGTCGGTCATGTCCCGCAGCTCTCTAGCTCTCAAAGAGATCCGCCTCCCGTTTCACGAACTTCGTCTTGACCGGGAGCTTCGTCCCGGCGAGGCGCAGGGCCTCCTTCGCGAGCTGCTCGGGCACGCCCGCGAGCTCGAACATCACCCGCCCCGGCTTGACGACCGCGACCCAGTGCTCGGGTGCGCCCTTCCCCGAGCCCATGCGCGTCTCGGCCGGCTTCTGGCTCACCGGCTTGTCCGGGAAGACGTTGATCCAGACCTTCCCGCCACGCTTGATCTTTCGGGTCATGGCGATACGGGCCGCCTCGATCTGGCGGTTCGTGACCCAGGCGGCCTCCATCGACTTGAGGCCGTAGTCGCCGAACTGGACGCGGGTCTGGCCTTTCGAGACGCCCGCGCGCCGGCCGCGCTGCTGCTTGCGGTACTTCGTTTTCTTGGGGAGCAGCATTGCTAGTGCCCCTTCCAGTGACGCTGTTGAGCTTCTGGGTCGCGAGCACCAAGCCAGAGGCCGCACTCGTCCGCGGCCAAGGCTAGAAGCCTTGGCAAGGGCGAGGGTGGGCTGTGGCGCCGCGTGATCGCGGGCCAGAAGCCGACAAGTGTTGCTGGAAGGGGCACTACTCCTTCTCGCCTGCGTCCTGGAGCTTCGTCTGGTCCTCAACCTGCTTCTCGGGCGTCGTCGTGTCGGGCGCGTCCGCGACCGGAGCCGGGGTCTCCTCGACCTGCGGCTCGATCTCGGGCTGCTCGCGCCCCTCGGCCGAGACGCCCTCCTCGTCGGTGCGCGGGCGCTCGACGTTGTCCTGGGCCGCACCACGGCGCGAGCCGCGCCGCGGGCGACGCTGCCGCACGGGTCCGAGACCTTCGCGGTCGGCCGCGCGGCCTCGCCCGCTCTCGCGGGAGGCGGAGAGACCCTCGGTGCGGCCTCCGCGCCGACGGGCCTGATCCTGGTCGCCGAGACGCGTCTCCTTCTGCTGGGCGACGCTCTCGAAGCCCTCCGGCATGATCTCGCCCTTGTTGATCCAGACCTTGACGCCGATCCGGCCGTACGTCGTCTTCGCCTCGACGAAGCCGTAATCGATGTCGGCCCGGATGGTGTGCAGCGGCACTCGCCCCTCGGAGTAGCTCTCGGAGCGGCTCATCTCGGTGCCGCCGAGCCGGCCGCCGCACTGCACTTTCACCCCGTGCGCGCCCGAGCGCATTGCCGAGGCCAGCGAGCGCTTCATCGCCCGCCGGAAGCTGACGCGGTTCTGGAGCTGCTCGGCGATCGACTGCGCGACAAGCTTCGCGTCCAGCTCGGGCCGCTTGATCTCGTTGATGTTGATGTGAACGTTCTTGTGCGTCATCCCGTGGATCTCTTTGCGGAGCGCGTCCACCTCCGCGCCGGACTTGCCGATCACGATTCCGGGCCGCGCCGTGTAGATGTCGATCGTGATCCGCTGCTTGTCCTTGCGGATGAGGATGTCCGACAGGCCCGCGTGCGAGAGCTTGTTGTAGATGTGCTCGCGGATCTTGATGTCCTCGAGCAGGGTCTCGGCGAACTCCTTGTTGCCCGTATGCCAGTTCGACTTCCAATCGTGGATGACGCCCACGCGCATCCCGCCGGGATGAACTTTCTGCCCCATTAGTTATCCGGCGAAGAGGCCTTCGGCTTCTTCGCCGCTCCTTTCCTCGATCTCGTCGTCGTCTTCGACTTGGGTTCTGCCGTCGGCTTGTCAGCCGTGGCCTTCGGAGCCGCCTTTCGGCGCGGCGCACGTTTCGGCTTCTCCTCGCCTTGCGGCGCGGCTGCGCGCGTGACCGCGGCTGTCTCGGCCGGTACAAGCTTGAGGGTGATATGACACGTCCGCTTCCGGATGCGGGCTGCGCGGCCGCGCGCCCGGGCCCGCCAGCGCTTCAACGTCGGCCCCTCGTCGACGTAGACGGCCTTCACGAGCAGCTCGTCGCCGATCAGGCCGTGGTTTGCCTCAGCGTTCGACACGGCCGAGCGCAGGAGCTTCTCCACCTCGCGGGCCGCCGCGCGCTCGGTGAACGCGAGCACGGTCCGCGCTTCGGGCACCGTTCGGCCGCGGATGTGCTCGACGACCAGCCTGGCCTTGCGCGGCGAGATCCGCACCCACTTCGCGGCCGCGCGCACTTCGCGTGTCTCCGGGGTGCTCACGTCGTCCGCTTCACCTCCACGCGCCGGTCGCCGGAGTGGGCGCGGAACGTCCTCGTGGGAGCGAACTCGCCGAGCTTGTGACCGACCATCTGCTCGGTGATGAAGACGGGTACGTGCTTGCGGCCGTCGTGCACCGCGATCGTGTGCCCGACCATCTCGGGGAAGACCGTCGAGGTCCGCGACCAGGTGCGGACCATTTGCTTCGAGCCCGAGGTGTTCATCTCCTCGATGCGCCGGAACAGACGCTCTTCCACGAACGGCCCCTTCTTCGACGACCTGCTCATCGTTTCTCCTTGCCCCGGCGTCTACTGCGGACGATGAGGCGGTCGGACTCCTTGCGCTTGCTGCGCGTGCGCTTGCCGAGGGTCGGCACGCCCCACGGCGTTACCGGGTGGCGACCGCCCTTCGACTTGCCCTCTCCGCCCCCGTGCGGGTGGTCAACCGGGTTCATCGCCGAGCCGCGCACGGTCGGACGCTTGCCGCGCCAACGGCTGCGGCCGGCCTTCCCGCCGGAGACGTTCTCGTGGTCCACGTTCCCGACCTGGCCGATCGTCGCGCGGCACGTGAGCGGAACACGCCTCACCTCGCCCGAGGGCAGGCGCAGCACGCCGTAGCCCTCGTCCTTCGCGACGAGCTGGACCCCGGCGCCGGCGCTGCGCGCGAGCTGGCCGCCTCTGCCCGGCTTCAGCTCGACGTTGTGGACGAGCGTGCCGGTCGGGATGTTCTGGAGCGGCAGCGCGTTGCCGGGCCTGATGTCGGCGCTCGGGCCCGACTCGACGGCCGCCCCGACGCGCAGCCGCGCCGGAGCGAGGATGTAGGCCTTCGCGCCGTCCGCGTAGTGGAGGAGCGCGATGTTCGCCGAGCGGTTCGGGTCGTACTCGATGGCGGCCACCTTCGCCGGGACGCCGTCCTTCAAGCGCTTGAAGTCGATCTCGCGGTAGCGCCGCTTGTGCCCTCCGCCCTTGTGGCGCGTGGTGATGCGGCCGGCGTTGTTGCGCCCGCCCCTTTTCTTCACCGCACCGGTCAGGCTCTTCTCCGGCTTCGTCTTCGTGACCTCCTCGAACTTGGAGACGGTCATGAAGCGGCGCCCGGGCGAGGTCGGCTTGAACTTGCGGAGGGCCACTTAGACCTGAGCCCCCTCGAAGATCTCGATCGAGTCGCCCTCTCGCAGCTGGACGATCGCCTTCTTCCAGCCGGGACGGCGCCCCTCGATGAAGTTCCGCCGCTTCGGCTTCGACGGCACCTGGACGATGTTCACCGCCACCACCTTGACGCCGAAGAGCTGCTCGACCGCCTGGCGGACCTGCGTCTTGTGGGCGTCCTTATGCACTCGGAACGAGTACTTTCGGTCCTCGATCAGGCTGTAGCTCTTCTCGGAGACCACGGGCGCCAGCAGGACCTCGTTGGGATGCAAGCTCACGAGGCTCTCCCTTGCACGGCCTCGAGCGCGGCCTCGCTCACGAGAAGGGCCCGGGCCCAGACGACGCCGGCGACCTCGACCTCGGACGGCTGGATGACGACGACGCGGTCGAGGTTGCGAAACGAGCGCACGAGGGCGGTCTCGTCCTCGTTGGCGACGAGCAGTACGGGCCGCTCCTTGCCCCAGGCGTCGAGGAAGTCGCCCGCCTTCCGGGTGGAAGGCTCGTCGAACGCGGAGCCGTCGACGACGCCGAGCGTGTTTCCGGCGGCATGCGCGCTGAGCGCGCCGCGCAGAGCCGCGCGGTATGCCTTCCGGTTCACCTTCACGTCGTAGCTGCGCGGCTGGGGCGGAAAGACGACGCCGCCGCCCGTGAACTGCGGTGCGCGGATCGTGCCGGCCCGGGCTCGGCCCGTGCCCTTCTGCCGCCAGGGCTTGCCGCGCCCGCCTGCGACGAGGCCGCGGCTCTTCGCCGACTGCGTTCCCGCGCGGCGTGCGTTCAGCTCCGCCCGCACCGCCTCGTGGACGAGATGCGGCTTCACGTCGGCGCCGAAGACGCCCGCCTCGAGCGTGAGCTCCTTCGAGCTCTTGCCCGCGCTGTCGAGAAGAGCAGCCTTAGGCATCGCTTGCGATGCCGCCTTCAGGATGCCGGGTTCGACCCGGCATCCGTCTGAAATGACCGGTCGATGCGAGTGAACTCAACTCGAGACGAGCCTTAGGCATCGCTTGCGATGCCGCCTTCAGGATGCCGGGTTCCGAAAACGCTAATGAGAGCTGCCACGTCTCTCCTCCCGCACCTCGACGACGCCGTTCTTCGGCCCGGGCACGGCTCCCTTGACGAGGAGCAGGTTGTGCTCGGGATCTACGGAGTGGACGGTCAGGCCGACCTGGGTCGCGCGCTTGCCGCCCATCCGGCCGGCCATGCGCATCCCCTTGAAGACGCGCGAGGGCGTCGCCGACGAGCCGATCGAGCCCCGCTTGCGGATGTTGTGCGAGCCGTGGGTCGTTGGGCCGCGGCTGAAGTTGTGCCGCTTGATCGTGCCGGCGAAGCCCTTCCCGATCGAGATGCCCGACACCTTCACGTGGTCACCGGGCTCGAACGCCTCGACGGTGACGGATTCGCCGACGACGAGCTCGCTCCCGCCCCGGAACTCGGCGAGATGGCGGTGCGGTCCGGCCTCGCCCTTCTTCAGATGACCGAGCCGCGCCTTCGTCACCTTCCGCTCGGAAACCGCGTCGAAGGCGAGCTGGACGGCCTCGTAGCCGTCGCTCTCCTCCGTCTTCACCTGGACGACCGGGCAGGGGCCGGCCTCGATCACGGTCACGGGAGTCACCTCGCCGCTCTCCGTGTCGAAGATCTGGGTCATGCCAAGTTTTCGGCCGACGATGCCCTTCACAGTGCCTTCACCGCCTTGGCCGAAAACTTGGTTATTTCTCTCTGGAGTTTCATCTTCTCTTTCCTAACCGAATTGCGCAGCAATTTGGCTAGAGCTTGATCTCGATGTCGACCCCCGCCGGGAGATCGAGCCGCATCAGCTGGTCGATCGTCTTCGGTGTGGGGCTGTGGATGTCGATCAGCCGCTTGTGCGTCCGCACCTCGAAGTGCTCCCGCGAGTCCTTGTCCTTGAACGGGCTGCGGATCACGCAGTAGACGTTCCGCTCCGTCGGCAGGGGTACGGGACCGGTGATCGTCGCTCCGCTTCGCTGAGCGGTATCGACGATCGACTGGGCCGACCGGTCGAGCTGCTGGTGGTCGTACCCCTTCAGACGGATGCGGATCTTCTGCTGAGGCATTTCGTTACTTCTGGATCTCCGTGACGACGCCGGCGCCGACCGTGCGACCGCCCTCGCGGACCGCGAAGCGGAGGCCCTGGTCCATGGCGATCGGCTGGCCCAGCTCGATCTCCATGTTCGTGTTGTCGCCCGGCATGACCATCTCCTGGCCCTCGGGCAGCTTGATCGCGCCGGTGACGTCCGTCGTCCGGAAGTAGAACTGCGGCCGGTAGCCGTTGAAGAACGGCGTGTGGCGGCCGCCCTCGTCCTTCGAGAGGACGTAGACCTCGGCCTTGAACTCCGTGTGCGGCGTGATCGAGCCCGGCTTCGCGAGCACCTGCCCGCGCTCGACCTCCTCGCGCTTCGTGCCGCGCAGGAGCGCGCCGGCGTTGTCGCCTGCCTGGGCGTAGTCGAGCGTCTTGTTGAACATCTCGAGCCCGGTGACCACGGTCTTCTCGATCTTCGGGTGAATGCCGACGATCTCGACCTCGTTGCCCGACTCGATCTTGCCCTGCTCGATACGGCCTGTGACGACGGTGCCGCGGCCGGTGATCGTGAAGACGTCCTCGATCGGCATCAGGAACGGCTTGTCGATGTCGCGCTGCGGCTCGGGGATGTACGAATCGACGGCCTCCATGAGCTCGAGGATCTTCTGCTTCTGCTCCTCGTCGCCCTCGAGCGCCTTCAGGGCCGAGCCCGTGACGATCGGGATGTCGTCGCCGGGGAACTCGTACTTCGTGAGCAGCTCACGCACCTCCATCTCGACGAGCTCGAGCAGCTCGGGGTCGTCGACCATGTCCGCCTTGTTCAGGAAGACGACGATGTAGGGCACCTCGACCTGGCGGGCGAGCAGGATGTGCTCGCGCGTCTGCGGCATCGGGCCGTCGGCGGCCGAGACGACGAGGATCGCGCCGTCCATCTGCGCGGCCCCCGTGATCATGTTCTTGATGTAGTCGGCGTGGCCCGGACAGTCGACGTGGGCGTAGTGCCGGTTCTCCGTCTCGTACTCGACGTGCGACGTGTTGATCGTGATGCCGCGGGCCTTTTCCTCAGGCGCGTTGTCGATCGACTCGAAGCTGCGGATAGCGGTGTTCGTGCCCTTCTCCGAGAGGACCTGGGTGATCGCAGCCGTCAGCGTCGTCTTGCCGTGGTCGATGTGACCGATCGTGCCGACGTTCAGGTGCGGCTTCGTCCGCTCGAACTTCTGCTTTCCCATACCTACCTCCCGCCTTGCGTGTCGTGGAACATAAGTGCGCTAGCCATGGGCGTCGACGATCTCGCCCGCGATCGCCTGAGGCACTTCTTCGTAGCGATCGAACTGCATCGTGAACGTGGCCCGGCCCTGCGTCGTCGAGCGCAGGTCGGTCGCGTAGCCGAACATGGTTGCGAGCGGGACTCGGGCGCGGATCGCCTGAGCGTTCCCGCGCGGCTCGAGGTGCTCGATGTGTCCGCGGCGAGCGTTCAGGTCGCCCATGACGTCGCCGAGGTACTCCTCCGGGGTCACGATCTCGACGGCCATGACCGGCTCGAGGAGCTTCGGCTTCGCGCGCTGCATTCCGCTCTTGAAGGCCATCGAGCCCGCGACCTTGAAGGCGATCTCGCTCGAGTCGACCTCGTGGTAGGAGCCGTCGACGAGCGTCACGCGCAGGTCGACGACCGGGTAGCCGGCGAGCACGCCGGACTCCATCGCCTCCTGGATGCCGAGGTCGACCGCGGGAATGAACTCCCTCGGGATCTTGCCCCCGACGATCTTGTCCAGGAACTCGTACCCGTCGCCCGGGTCGGCGGGCTCCATGTTGATCACGACATGGCCGTACTGGCCGCGGCCCCCGGTCTGGCGAACGAAGCGCCCCTGGATCTTCTGGACGGGCTGCGAGATCGTCTCGCGGTAGGCCACTTGCGGTCGGCCGACGTTCGCGTCGACGTTGAACTCCCGCATCAGGCGGTCGACGATGATCTCGAGGTGGAGCTCCCCCATGCCGGAGATCAGTGTCTGGCCCGTCTCGTCGTCGGTGCGGACGCGGAAGGTCGGGTCCTCGTCGCTCAGGCGTTGCAGCCCGGCGCCGAGCTTGTCCTGGTCGCCCTTCGTCTTCGGCTCGATCGCGACTGCGATGACGGGCTCCGGGAAGTCCATCGACTCCAGCCGGATCGGCGCCGTGTCGATTGCGAGCGTATCTCCGGTCGACGTCGCCTTCAGGCCCACGATGGCGGCGATCTCACCCGCGCCGATGTCCTGCCGCTCCTCGCGGGAGTTGGCGTGCATCTGGAGGATGCGGCCTATCCGCTCCATCTTGCCCGTGGTCGTGTTCAGCACCCGGTCGCCGGCCTTGACCTGCCCCGAGTAGACGCGCAGGTAGGTAAGCCGACCCACGTATGGATCGGACATGACCTTGAAGGCGAGGGCGCTGAACGGCTCGTCCAGCGCGGGCCGCCGTGAGAGCTCATGCTCGGTGCGGGGGTCGATGCCATGCATCGGCGGGACGTCCAGCGGGCTCGGCAGGTAGTCGATGACAGCGTCGAGCAGTGGCTGCACTCCCTTGTTCTTGAAGGCGGAGCCGAGGAGGATCGGCGTGATCGTGATGTCGAGCGTTGCGGCCCGGAGCGCGCGCTTCAGCATCTCCGGCGTGACCGCGGACTCGTCCTCGAGGTAGGTCTCCATCAGCTCGTCGTCGTGGTCTGCGACCGCGTCGATCAGCTGGTGGTGGTACTCCTGCGCCTGCTCATTGAGCTCGGCCGGGATCTCGCCGACGTCCATCGCGGTGCCGAGGTCGTCCGACCACGTGATCGACTTCATCTCGACGAGGTCGACGACGCCGCGGAAGTGCTCCTCGCCGCCGATGGGCAGCTGCACGGGCACCGGGCGCGCGCCGAGCCGGTCGACCATCGTCTGCACGGAGGCGAAGAAGTCCGCGCCCGTGCGGTCCATCTTGTTCATGAAGGCGATGCGGGGAACCTTGTAGCGGTCGGCCTGGCGCCAGACGGTCTCGGACTGGGGCTCCACGCCGGCGACCGAGTCGAAGACCGCGATCGCGCCGTCGAGCACGCGCAGGCTCCGCTCGACCTCGATCGTAAAGTCCACGTGCCCGGGCGTATCGATAATGTTGATGCGGAAGTCGCGCCAGAACGCCGTCGTCGCAGCGGACGTGATCGTGATCCCGCGCTCCTGCTCCTGCGCCATCCAGTCCATGACGGCGGCGCCCTCGTGGACCTCGCCCATCTTGTGTGTGCGGCCGGTGTAGTACAGGATCCGCTCGGTCGTGGTCGTCTTGCCCGCGTCGATGTGGGCCATGATCCCGATGTTGCGGACGTTCTCGAGAGTCGGTGGGGCTTTCGTCGCTTCCACGGCCATTACCAGCGGTAGTGGGCGAAGGCCTTGTTCGCCTGCGCCATTCGGTAGAGGTCGTCCTTGCGCTTGAACGCGCCGCCCTGCTGCTCGAGGGCGTCGAGGATCTCGCCCGCGAGCTTCTCCTCCATGTGCTTCTCGCGCCGTTCCCGCGCGTACTCGACGAGCCAGCGGACGGCGAGCGTGCGCGCGCGGCGCTGCGGGACCTCGATCGGGACCTGGTAGTTCGCGCCGCCGACGCGGCGGGTGCGGACCTCGAGCACGGGCGTGACCGTCTTCACCGCCTGCTCGAGGACCTCGACCGGCGGCTTGCCGCTCTTCGTGCCCACGCGCTCGAGGGCGCTATAGACGATGTGCTCGGCGGTCGAGCGCTTCCCACGCGTCATCACCTTGTTGATCACCTGGGTGACGAGCGGCGAGTTGTGGACGGCGTCCGGCACGGGCTCGCGGATCTGGATCTCGGCGCGTCGGGGCATCAGTGACCCTTCCAGTGACGCTGTCGAGTTTCTGGGTCGCGAGCCGAAGGCGCCTCGGCCGCGCCGACCAGAAGAGGCCATGCGGGCTTTGCCCGCGCGGCCGTGTCAAGCCAGAGGTCGCACTCGCCTGCGGCCAAGGCTAGAAGCTGAGGCATCGCTTGCGATGCCGACTTGGAGGCCATGCCGGCTTCGCCGGCGTGGCCGTCTGGCTTCGGCAAAGGCGAGGGTGGGCTCTGGCGCCGCGTGATCGCAGGCCCGAAGCCGACAAGTGTTGCTGGAAGAGTCACTGCTTCTTTGCTCCGTACTTCGAGCGGCCCTGCTTGCGGTCGCCGACGCCGGCGGTATCCAGCGCCGCGCGGATCACCTTGTAGCGGACACCGGGAAGGTCGCGGACGCGACCGCCGCGGATGAGCACGACCGAGTGCTCCTGGAGGTTGTGCCCCTCGCCGGGGATGTAGGTCGTGACCTCGAAGCCGTTCGTCAGCCGAACGCGCGCGACCTTGCGCAGCGCCGAGTTCGGTTTCTTCGGCGTATGCGTGAACACGCGAGTGCAGACCCCCCGCTTCTGCGGGGCGCCGGTGAGAGCCGGGCGCTTGGCCTTGCTCTTGGGCGCGCGGCGGCCCTTTCTGACGAGTTGGTTGACGGTGGGCATGTTCTCCCGGGAGTTGATTCCGACACAAGAAAGGCTGGCAGGCGGCCGCCTACCAACCGAACGAGAGATGGTACCGGACGCCCTCGGGGAGCGTCAAACCGGCGCGCAGCGCCTGTCCGCGATGCGGCCGAAGCCTGTGGCCCTGCGGCAAGAACGCGACTACAGTGAGGAATGGCCCGGCCACCCCGGAAAGCGGCAGCCGCGGAGTGCTCATGGAGAGGAAGTGAGATCGTGAGGAGTAAGCGATGACGGTCGCGCTCGCCGCCGTCGGTGCGGCACTGGCGACGCTCATAGTCACGCTCCTCTTCCAGTGGATCGTCCGCCGCTCGCCCGAAAGCGACGAGCGCCTCACACATGTCGTGCACGAGCTGGAGAGCCGCATGGACGAGATGGTTCGCGAGCTGTCGGGGGCGCTCGAGCAGTCGCAGCTCGAGGGGAGGCGCACGCGGATGCTCGGCGAGCTCGCCGGATCCATCGACCTCGACGAGGTCCTGACCCGCGTGCTCGAGGCGGCCGGCGCCATCGAGGGCGTGGACGCGGCGCTCGTCACACTGGCTCCGCAGCCGGGCGGCCAGCCCATCGTCGCCACGCTCGGACTGTCGGCCGACGAGGCGCAGCGCCAGGCGGTTACAGGCCCGCCGGACGGCCGCGAGGCGCGCGCGATCTCGATCTCCTACGAATACGCGGCCGAGGAGTCGTCCCCCGACGGCGACGCGATCCAGGCCGGAGTCGCGGTCCCGCTCCAGGGCGAGACGGGGCCCCTCGGCCTGGTGACGATCTTCACGCGCACCACGGGGCACGCCTTCGACGCAGAGGAGGTGGGTGGGCTCGAGGAGCTGGCGATCCGCGCCGGGCCGGCGATCGAGAATGCACGGCGCTTCCGCGAGGCTCGGCAGCTCGCCGACCTCGACGCGCTCACCGGCCTTCACAACAGGCGCTATTTCCACGAGACGCTCGCGCGCGAGGTCGCCCGGGCGCATCGCTACGACCGCAAGCTTGCGCTCGTCGTCTTCGACCTCGACGACTTCAAGGCGATCAACGACCGGATCGGCCACCTCGCGGGCGACGGAGTCCTGGCCGAGGCAGCCGAGCGGGTGCGCGACGTCGTGCGCTCGGCGGACATCGCCTGCCGCGTCGGCGGCGACGAGTTCGGGGTCATCCTCCCCGAGTCCGCGCTCGAGGACGCGAACCAGCTCTACATGCGACTCCAGAAGGCCGTGTCGTCGGGCCCGGTCGGGGAGGCCGGCCCGCTGAACATCTCGGCAGGCATCGCCGAGCTCAGGCCGGACGACGACGCGATCGCCTTCTTCCAGCGAGCCGACAACGCCCTTTACAGCGCGAAGGAGTCGGGCAAGGGCCAGGTCGTCACAGCGTCGATGGCGGCGCCGGGGCGCCCGACGCAGATGCCGCCGACCGCGGTACCCCCGCCCGACGAGCAGAGCACGGGGGAACCGCCTGGTTCCCCCGTGAGCCCCCTCCTTTAGAGCGGCAGCTCAGTTCGAGCGTTTCAGGAGCCGGCGGCTGGCTGCGTGGCTCGAGGGTTCCCCTCTCGTTTTGTGAGCCTCCCGCCGGGCAAAGCCCGGCTCCGGCGGCCGTGGTCGGTGGCTCTGTAACGGGGTCAGACCTGTTAAGGAGGCGCTGCACTTCAATCGCTGTCGGTCGCGGCGAGCACCGCCAGCCGGCGTCCGTCCGGGCTGATCGCGGCAAGCCCGATGTCCCAGGCAACCTCGTAGAACCATTCGGAATCTGTGTCGACGCGGAACCACCGCGAGCGCTCGGCTAGAGGCTTGATGTGAAAGTCGGCAGGCCCGGGAAGGGACCTGCCCTGCAACAACGAAGGGCTCCCAGACAGTGTCCCCTCGAGATAGGAGCTCGAGATGACGGATCTGGAAGCCCTTGTCGTTGCAGCCTACGTCTTCGCGGACGAGTTCCCGGCCCCTCTGCGGCCGGGGCGACCGGCGATGGTCTCGGACGCGGAGTTGGTCGCACTCGCCGTCGCGCAGGCAGCGATGGGGATCAGTTCGGATCGGCAGTTCCTCGGTCTCGTTGGCTACCGCCTGCCGGACTGGTTTCCGCACCTTCCCGACCAGTCGCAGTACAACCGGCGGCTGCGGGCGCTGGTCGAGCTGATCGCGCACGTGCAGCAACGGCTCGCGGGCTGGCTCGACGCCGGTGGCGAGCGCCTCAGCGACGGGACGCTGCTCTCGGTCGCCAACTACCCAGGCTGCGCCGCCCGCAGCGAGTTCGCAGGCACCGCCCGCTACGGCTACGCGAAGTCCGAGCACCGCTTCGTCTGGGGCGTGCGGCTCGTCCTTGTCACCGACCGGCGGGGCCTGCCGCTCGGCTACACGCTCGTCGCCGCGGGTGAGAAGGAGTACGAGCCGCTCGCCGACATGCTCAGCGGCGTGCCGACCGAGGTCGTGATCGGCGACAAGGGCTTCTGGGGCCGCGCCTATCGCGCTCGGCTCGCCGCGAGCGGTGTCGAGCTGCTGACCCCGGCCAGGCAGCGCACGAGCGAGAACGAGGCGAGCGAACGCCGGCTCGCCTCGGCGCGGCTCGTGATCGAGAGCGTCTTCGCGAACCTGAAAGGGCAGATGCGGCTCGAACGGCACCTTGCCAAGACACCCGCCGGGCTCGCACTCCGGATCGCCCAACGCTTGCTGGCGCTGACGCTCGGCGTCTTCCTGAACACGCTCGCCCACCGCCCCGCTCGGGCTCTGGCAGCCTACGACGGCCGCTAAATCACATCAAGCCTCTAG
>WNFU01001032.1_pt1 | contig 38989 bp, 33 predicted proteins | sample 5400121 | NCBI WGS metagenome assembly WNFU01 (sample SAMN13153360, study PRJNA577476) | soil metagenome | isolation source: 100 cm soil or saprolite under grassland replicate 1 | place: USA:California | collected 2016-06-15
TCGAGCACCTCCCGCTCCTCCTCGCCGAGCACGACCTCCGCACGCTGCGCCATGACCGCCTCCAATCGTCGCCGATGATGACGACGTCGTTCGCGGCTGACCCGCGGGTCCCTGCCGACTAACGACTCAGGTCACTAGTACTGAACGGGTACCGAGGAGGCCCGTCCGGGCCTCCTCGGCTTTCCTGCGACAATTCAGGCATGGATGCCGGTGATCTTCGGGCTCGCGTCGAGGCCTTCATCCGCAGCCACGAGCTGATCCAGCCGGGCGGAGCCGTGACCTGCCTGGTCTCGGGCGGGCCCGACTCTACGTGCCTCTGGCACGTGCTGCGCGAGCTCGGCTACGAGGTCTCGGCCTTGCACGTGAACCACGGCCTCAGAGGCGAGGAGTCAGAAGAGGACGCGCGCTTCTGCTCCGAGGTGCTTGGAGCCGAGGTCGTGACGGCGCCGCCCGCGAAGACCGAAGCCGAGCTGCGCGACCTCCGCTACTCGTATGTGACCGACCGGCTCCGCGCCACGGGCCACACGGCCTCGGACCAGGTGGAGACGATTCTCTACCGGCTCGTCTCGAGCGGACGCGCGCGCGGCATCAAGCCGCACCGGGAGGACGGCGTCGTCCGCCCACTCCTTCCTCTCTGGCGCGAGGAGACCGAGGCGTACTGCTGCGCTTTCGGACTGGCCTACCGGCTGGACACGTCCAATCCGGACACGAAGCGGGGCGTCATCCGCGCCGAGGTCCTGCCGCTCCTTCGCCGTCTGCATCCCGCCGCCGACGAGAACCTGCGCGCGCTCGCCGACGAGCGGCCCCGCCTGCCGCGCTCCCTCGAGCGCACGCTGCTCGAGCTCCTCGCCAGCCGTGAGGGGACGAAGGTGCGCGATCTCGGCGGCGGCCTGCGCGCGGTTCGCGAGTACGATCGCGTCTCGCTCGAGCACGGCCCCGTCCGCTTCGGCCCGTGGACGATCGAATCCGACGAGCCGGGCCTCGAGGTGCGTACCTGGCATCCCGGCGACCGCCTTGCGGGGCGGCGCAAGAAGGTGCAGGACGTCTTCGTGGACGCGAAGGTCCCGCGCCGAGAGCGGGAGACGTGGCCGCTCGTCGTCCGCGGCGAGGAGGTTGTGTGTGTCCCCGGAATCGTGGAAGATCCTCGGGTGATGGTGACGCCTCTCAACGCAGATCAGTCGCGTTCCGCGGCGTCAGGTGGCGGCGAAGGCGGGCGTCGCCCGGCGGGAGCCGACGCCGGCGAGGAGCGCGAGTGACGACGCAGACGGAGCTGGAGCGGGGGGTCGGCGAGATCCTGATCGAGGCCGACGCGCTGCGCGCGCGCGTGGCCGAGCTCGGCGAGGAGATCTCGGCACACTACGAGGGACGCGACCTGCTGCTCGTGGGCGTGCTCAAGGGGGCCGTCTTCTTCATGGCTGACCTCATGCGGCATCTCACGGTGCCCTGCGAGGTCGACTTCATGGCCATCTCCAGCTACGGCGCCGCCACCGACTCCTCCGGCGTCGTCCGCATCCTCAAGGATCTCGACATCAACGTCGAGGAGCGCAACGTGCTCGTGGTCGAGGACATCATCGACTCCGGGCTGACGCTCTCGTACCTGATGCGGACGCTCGAGGCGCGCGAGCCTGCGTCGCTCGAGGTAGTTGCGCTGCTCACAAAGCCGGACCGCCGCGAGATCGACGTGCCGGTGCGCTGGATCGGCTTTGAGATCCCGAACCGCTTCGTCATCGGGTACGGGCTCGATTTCGCGCAGCGATACAGGAACCTGCCCTACGTCGGCGTACTGAGCGAGGACCTGATCCCCGAAGGGGTGTAACGAAGCCCGGCCCCCTCCAGACGGGGGATTTCAGGCTGCTACCCTGGCGTTGAGAATCCTGACGTGAATCGCTTTTTCCGCAGCGCGCTCTTCCCCCTGATCGTGATTGTGCTGCTCGTCTACCTGGCGAGCCAGACGCTGATCCCGCACTCGAAGAGCGCCAAGAAGGTCACCTATGCGGAGCTGATCCAGCGGGTCCAGTCCGCGCCGTCGTCCGTTCAGCTCGTTGTCTTCAGCCCGAGCAAGAGGCTGATCACGGCGACGCTCGGGGACAACACGAAGGTCAAGGTCAACTACCCGAGCGACCAATCGCAGCTCCAGTTCCAGACTCTTCTGGAGAAGAACCACGTCAACTTCGACTCGAAGGGGACCGGCGGCTCCCCGTGGTGGTCGATCCTCACCTCGCTGCTGCCGTTCGTGCTGCTCTTCGGCTTCTGGATCTTCCTGATGAACCAGGTGCAGGGAGGCGGCTCCAAGGTGATGAGCTTCGGGAAGAGCCGCGCCAAGCGCATGGCCCCCGACTCGCCCAAGATCGGCTTCAAGGACGTCGCCGGGGTGGACGAGGCGGTGGAGGAGCTCCAGGAGATCAAGGAGTTCCTCGAGAACCCGAAGAAGTTCCAGGCGCTGGGAGCGCGGATCCCCAAGGGCGTACTGCTCTACGGGCCGCCGGGGACCGGGAAGACGCTGCTCGCCCGCGCTGTGGCAGGCGAGGCCGGTGTGCCCTTCTTCTCCATCTCCGGCTCGGACTTCGTGGAGATGTTCGTCGGCGTCGGCGCCTCGCGCGTCCGCGATCTCTTCGAGCAGGCGAAGCAGGCGGCGCCCTGCATCGTCTTCATGGACGAGATCGACGCCGTCGGCCGGCACCGCGGCGCGGGCCTGGGTGGCGGTCACGACGAGCGCGAGCAGACCCTGAACCAGCTGCTCGTCGAGATGGATGGCTTCGAGCTGAAGGACAACATCATCCTGATCGCGGCCACGAACCGGCCCGACATCCTCGATCCGGCGCTGTTGCGCCCGGGTCGCTTCGACCGCCAGATCGTCGTCGACCGGCCCGACCGCGTCGGCCGCCGCAAGATCCTCGAGGTGCACACGCGAGGCAAGCCGCTCGCTTCCGAGATCGACCTGGACACGCTCGCCGCTGGCACCCCCGGCTTCACCGGCGCCGACCTCGCCAACCTCGTCAACGAGGCCGCCCTCCTGGCCGCCCGCCGCGGTAAGAAGATGGTCGAGCAGGAGGAGCTGGAGGAGGGGATCATGCGGGTGATCGCCGGGCCGGAGAAGAAGACCCGGCTGCTCTCCGAGGACGAGCGCAAGATCACCGCCTACCACGAGATGGGCCATGCTCTCGTCGGCCACTTCCTCGAGCACACGGACGAGATCCACAAGATCTCGATCATCAGCCGCGGCCAGGCGCTCGGCTACACGATCTCGCTGCCCCGCGAGGACCGCTACCTGACGACGAAGTCCTCGCTTCTCTCACGCATGGCGATGATGCTCGGCGGACGGGCCGCCGAGGAGCTCGTCTTCCACGAGGTGACCACCGGCGCGGCCGACGACCTCGAGCGGGTCACCGGCACCGCGAAGCAGATGATCATGCGTTTCGGCATGTCCGAGAAGCTCGGCCCTCGTGTGCTCGGGCGTAACCACGACATGCCCTTCCTCGGGCGCGAGATGGCCGCAGAGCCGGACTACTCGGAGGAGATGGCCCGCGAGATCGACGACGAGATCCGCCGTGTGATCGAGGACTCCCACGAGATGGCGCTGAGCGTGCTGCGGGAGCACATGGACGAGATGCACAAGCTCTCGGCGATCCTGATCGAGCGCGAGACGATCGACAAGGACCAATTCGAGCGCCTGCTCGCCGGCGAGGCGGAGGCGGACGTCTTCGCCGAGGAGCAGCCGGCGCCGCCGGTCGAGCAGCCTGCAGAGGAGCCGAAGAAGCGCCCGCTTCCCCAGCCCAAACCCTTCCCGCTCCCCGGCGCGCTCTCGCAGCCTCCTCCGCCCGAGCCCTCACAGACTTAACTCGCTCCCCTGGTCGGCGCGGCTCACGGCAGGCGAAGCCGGCCTGCGCCGCCGCCTGACGCCGCTGGCGGCGGGATGCGTCGCCCTCGTCGCGAGTCCGTACCTGCACGTACCGTCCTCGCTCCTCGGGCTCGCCTCCCTTGCCAGCGGCGCCCCAGGAGGCGAGTTAGACCTAGCTTGCTCCAGCTTGCGGCCGGGGTCGCGGTTGCCCTTGCTCTTGCTCCTAGGGGACGATCCGCCGCGGGTAGGCGACGGGATAGCGTGATCTGGCGAGGCGCGCCGCAGCGTCGGCCTGAACGGCCGTTCTGTACACGCCGCTGAACACGACGTAGAAGCCGGGTCGCAGGCTCGCGAACTCGGCCGAGACGAGCACGCCGACGTCGGGCAGACCCGCGCGGCGTGCCCGCGCCGCGTCTGTCCGGGCGGCGCGCAGTCCCGCAGAGGCGGGGACGGAGTCCAGCACGACCGTGTAGCCGCTTCGGCCCGCCGGCCAGTCGCCGATCGGCCGGCGAACGGACGGCCGAGGAGCGCTTCCGCGTGCAACCGCCTCGGCGCCGACGATGCGAAACCACTTCGAGCGCAGACCCAGCTCGGCCACAAACGTCGCGCCGGGGATCCTGACGGCGCTGCCGCGCCAGCGCACCAGAACGCTTGCGACACGCTTCGAGCCGTCGAGGACGAGCGCCAGCGAGCGCACCCCCGGCACGCCCAGGCGGCGGGCCAGCTCTCGAGAGCTGAAACGGAGCGGTCCCCAGCGATGGTGCGGCGAGATCCCGTCATACGGATCAGCGACCGAACGGAGATAGGGCCGCGGCGTCGCGCCGGAGATGCCGTCTGCCGCAGCCGCAGTTTGTCCTCCGGAGCTGGAGGAGTAGTAGGTAAGCGCGGGACGATCGCCCCACATCAAGACGCGTCCGGCCGTCGTGCCGACCGCGAGATTGGCGGGCGGCCGCTCGGCCCGCACGCCTCCGTACACCTGATCGCGCGCATCGCGGTAGAGATCGAACGACTGCAGTGGGTCGAGCTGGGAGAGGGCATAGGTGCGGGCGGCGACGGCCTGGGCCTGGAGCGCCGCCGGTCGCCAGTAGTACGGCATCTCGGACGGGACGACGCCCCGCAGGTAGCGCTCGATGCGCACGTGGTTCACGGCCGAGAGCGCACCGCGCGAGCTCGCGACGACGATCGCGCCCCGATACGGGACGCCGTCGAGGACGAGCGGCTGCGCGCCCGGCTCGAAGCGCAGCGGGGGGTGGAGGCGACGCGAGGGAAGCGCATAGCGGCCCGCGCCCAGACGCCTCGAGCGGCCCTCGGTGATCACGCGAAAGGCGCGTCTCGAGCCGATGGTCAGCCGGCCACGACCCTCCTCGAGCATCACGCGTACGGTGACGTTCCGCGTCCTGACGAGTTGCGTCCCCGGGTAGTAGTGAGCGAGGATGCGCCGGCAGTCCCAGCCGTGCATCGCGAAACCCTCGGCGCCCCACTGGCTCATGCCGACCCCGTGACCCCAGCCGCGGCCCTGGACCAGGAAGATCCGCGCCGCGGCCGGCGGCGCGACCACGAGCACGAGCAGGGCGGCGGCCAGCGTCCGCACCGCTCAGCGCTCCGCAGGCCGCCCCGCGAGGTACGTGGCGGCGAAGTCCTCGTCGCCGTAGCCGAGCTCGACCGCGGCTGAGAAGCGCTCGTAGGTGACGCGCGCGGCCGGGAGCTCGACGCCTGCCGCTTCCGCCGCCTCCAGTGCCAGCCCGACGTCCTTGCGGGCGAGCTTCAAGGCGAAGGCCGCGGGGAACTCGCGCTTCAGCATCAGCTCACCCTTCCAGTGGGCGTACGGCGTGTCGAACGGCGCGCCCTCGATGACCTCGAGAAAGCGGCGGGGGTCGATGCCGAGCCCCTCGGCGAAGGAGAAGGTCTCGGCGAGGTTCTCGACCAGGTTCATGATCCAGAGGTTCGTGACCAGCTTGAGCCGCGTGCCGAGTCCGGGCTCGTCGCCGAGCCAGATCACGCCGCGGGAGAACGCTTCGAAAGCCTCCGTGCAGGATTTGCGGGCCTCAGGAGGCCCCGAGGCGAGCGGCAGGAGCTGGCCGTCGTCCGCCGCCGGACGCGAGCCCATCACCGGCGCGTCGACCAGCCGGATCTTCCGCTCAGCGGCGAGACCGGCGAAGCGGTCGGCCCACTCGACGCCCACCGTGCTCATCTGAAGCCAGATCGCTTCTGCCCAGGCGGGCAAAGCGTCCTTCAGGACTGCGTCGACTGCGGGGCCGTCGGCAAGCATCGTGATCGCCACCTCGACGTCCGCCACGGCGTCGGCCGGAGTGCCGACGACCTCCGCGCCGAGTCCCTTGGCCTTTTCCCGCGTCCGGTTCCACACGCGCACCTCGTGCCCGGCGCCGACGAGATGACGCGCCATCGGCGCGCCCATCGTCCCCGTTCCCAGCACAGCGAGACGCACGACCGGGAAACTACCGGCTGTGACGCGCATCGACGAGCGGTTCCCGCGGCCTTCGGTGATGGGGGTCGTCAACGTGACGCCGGACTCGTTCTCGGACGGCGGCCTCAATCTCCGCCCGAAGGACGCAATTGCCGCCGCGCGGCGCATGGTGGAGGAGGGCGCGGCGATCGTGGATGTCGGCGGCGAGTCGACGCGGCCCGGCTCTGAGGGCGTCTCGCTCGACGAGGAGCTGCGCCGGGTGCTCCCGGTCCTGGAGGGCCTCGCGGGCGACGTCCCGGTGTCGATCGACACGTCCAACGCGGAGGTCGCGCGACGGGCGCTGGAGCTGGGGGCGGAGCTCGTGAACGACGTGACTGCGCTCCGCGGTGACGCCGCGACCGCGGAGGTGGTGGCGGGGGCGGGCGCCTATCTGTGCCTGATGCACATGCAGGGAGAACCCCTGACCATGCAGGCCGGGCCGCGCTACGAGGACGTGGCATCGGACGTGGCCGCCTTCCTGGCGGAGCGCCTCGAGTTCGCAGTCGCGGCCGGGATCCCGGAAGAGCGCATCTGCATTGACCCCGGGATCGGCTTCGGCAAGACGGTGGAGCAGAACTTCGAGCTCCTCCGCCGCCTGGACGTGCTGCTCGCCCTCGGCCGGCCAGTCGTGATCGGATTCTCGCGCAAGAGCTCGCTCGGCCGTCTGCTCGGCGACCCGGATGCGACGACGGGGCCGCTCTCGGCGAGCCTCGCGGCGGCGGTGGCCGCCTACGAGCGCGGTGCGACGATCCTCCGCGTCCACGACGTTCGCGAGACGGTGGAGGCGCTGACTGTGGCGAGGGCGATCCTCTCATGACGAGCATCGAGCTCCACGGACTCGAGGTCCAGGGCTTCCACGGCGTCCTGGACGAGGAGCAGCAGGAGGGTCAGCGATTCCTCTTCGACCTCCGGCTCGAGGTTGCCCAACCCGCCGCGGACCGTATCAAGGACACGGTCGACTACAGGGACGTCGCGGCTTGCGTGCGAGAGGTCTCGGACGGACGGCGCTTTCACCTGCTCGAATCGCTTGCGGCTGCCGTCGCGGACGAGCTCATCGCGCGCTTCCCGCTTCGCGGGACGCGCGTCACGGTGCGGAAGCCGGACGTCCGGCTCGATCCGCCCGTCGAGTATTCGGCCGTCACTGTCGAGCGGCCGTGACCCGCGCGTACATCGGACTCGGCTCGAACCTGGGCGACAGGGAGCAGAGCATCCGCCGTGCAGCCGAGCTGATCGGAGCCCGGCGGGTGTCGACGATCCGCGAGACCGAGCCGTGGGGGGTCGAGGATCAGCCGTTCTTCCTGAACGCCGTGGCGGAGGTGGAGACCGATCTTCCCCCGCGACGGCTGCTCGACCGCCTGCTGGAGATTGAGCGCAAGCTGGGGCGCACCCGTCACGGCGTCCGTTTTGGCCCGCGCACGATCGATCTCGACCTGCTCCTCTACGGAGACGAGACGATCGACGAGGCGGGCCTCCGGGTGCCGCACCCACGCCTCCACGAACGCAGGTTCGTTCTGGAGCCGCTGGCGGAACTGAAGGCGGGCCTGGTCGTCCCGGGGCGCGGACCGGTGTCGGCCCTGCTCGCGGCGCTAGACTGAGGCCGGTGTCGCACCTCGACGAGCTGGACGAATACGAGGCCGAGCTCGAGCTCCGGCTGAAGCGGGAGTACACGGCCGTCTTCAGCCTCTTCCGCTTCTGCGTGTTGACGCAGGACGCGACCTACCTCTGTAACAAGCTCGACCTCAACTACGTCCCGCAGCCGAGCTACCCGTTCTTCCACGTCAAGATGGAGGACGTCTGGGTGTGGGACAAGAACCGGCCTTCGCGGATCATTCCGCGGGCGGAGGTCTACACCTCGGCGGACGTCACGGTCGAGGAGCTGCGCGGCGAGGGCGAGGAGCCCAGCCTGACGGCGGAGACGCTGGCCGAGCGGATCGGCGAGCCGCTCTCCACTGACGACGACGTCTGACGTCTCTACCGGTTGCGACGTTTGCGGCGCGCCAAGTTGGTTAGTGAGCCGGCGGGACTCACGTACTTCCATAACCGGAAGGAGGTGGGCTCATGGCCACGAGAGAGCGGACGAAGGAACAGCTCTACAACCAGGCCAAGCGGCCGTCCCGATTCAGTGAGATACGCTCGCGCCGCATGTCGAAGCTCCTCGCAGTCGACGTCGGCAACACCCAGACGGTCTTCGGCCTGTACGAGGACGGCCGGCTCGACGAGCACTGGCGCGTTGCCACCGAGGCGCACCGGACGGGCGACGAGTTGGGGGCCCTCGTTGGCCGCTTCATCGATCTCACTGAGGTGGGCGGAGTCTGCCTCTCTTCGACCGTGCCGGCGCTCGTCCGAGAGTACGAGGCCTTCGCAGAGCGCTGGGCACGGGCGCCCTTGCTGGTGATGGGGCCCGGCGTCAAGACCGGCGTCCCGATTCGCAACGACGATCCACGCGAGGTTGGACCGGACCGGATCGCCAATGCGGTGGCCGCCAGGGAGCGTCACGGCGCGCCCTGCATCGTCGTCGACTTCGGCACCTCGACCAACTTCGACGTCGTCTCGGCTGAGGGTGAGTACGTCGGCGGCGTGCTGGCGCCCGGAATCGAGATCTCCATGGACGCGCTCTTCGCGCGCGCCGCCCGGCTGGTCAAGGTCGACTTCGTCGAGCCGCCGACGGTGATCGGCAAGACGACTGCGGGCGCGCTGCAGTCGGGCCTCGTCTACGGGTTTGCGGGACAGGTGGACGGCATCGCCGAGGCGATCCGCGGCGAGCTGGGGACCGATGCACCGGTCATTGCCACCGGAGGTCTCGCGGAGCTGATCGCGCCGCACTCGCGGACGATCTCGGAGATCGACCCGTTCCTCACGCTGGAGGGGCTCCGGCTCGTCTGGGAGCGAAACCGCGACCGCGACTAAGGATCCACGCGGCGGGCCTCGCGCGTGAACGTCGCGAGCGCGGGCTTCGCCCGACCGTCATCGCCGATCAGCCCGCTCTGCCAGGGGTTCCCGCGCGTATCGCGCAGCACGAACCAGACGAACATGCGCACACGCGAATCGCGCGCCGCGAGCGCGAGGGCCTCCTGCGCGAAGCGGGCCTGCATGGAGCGGGAGACCCCGAATCGGTCCTCCGGGCGCGTCTCGTGCCCGTACTCGGTGAGCCAGAGCGGCACGTCGTCTCGTCCGAACCAGTCGTCGAGCGCGCTGCCGAAGCGATGGATGCTGGACAGACCCACACCGGGCCAGTGGACGGGGGCGCCTGGCGCCCGTCCGGGCCGCGTCGGGTACGGGTGCTGGGCCCAGGCGTCGAAATGGACGCGCGGACGAACCTCTGCGAGCAGGCGCGCGAAGCGACCAGGTGAGTGGCTGCTCTGGATCCGGTCCCGGCTAGGCGCGTCGCGGCCGTGCGCGGAGGTCTCGCCGATCGCCACCAACGCATCTGGATTCGCCCGCTTGATCCCGCTGTAGGCGGCGTCGGCGAGGCGGGCATACGCCGCCGGCGCGACCGACTGGCCCACGGGATCGAATTGCGGGGCCAGGAACTGCTCCAGGTTCGGCTCGTTCCAGATCGAGAAGAGGCGCACACGAGGGAAGCCAGGGTGGCGGCCGGAGTAGCGGGCGGCCAGCGCGTGGGCGAAGTCCTCCAGGCCGTGAGCGTCGAGCGGCGGATGGTTCGGCTTCTGGCCGCCGTTCGCCCAGCGCGGCGTCCCCCAGATGGTGATCAGTAGCTCGATGCCGTGTGCCTTCGCGTTCCGGTCGAGCTCGTCGATGTCCGACAGCCGGTAGGCGGGGTCGAACGGACTCGTCGGATCCGCCGGCCGGCGCGGCGCCGCCTGCATCCAGAAGACGGTCGTCCTGATCACCCTGGCGCCCGCCTCTTGCGCCTGGTCGACCATCGACGCCCGCTCCTCGTTCCAGCGCAGCGTCGGCTCGTCCTCGAAGCCGACGAGCAGGTGTCCAGGATTCGCGTCCTGCGGCAGCTGTCCAGGTCTGCCCCGCTCACGCACCACGACCACCGCGGCAGCGATGCCGACGGCGACGAGCGCGAGCATGGCGAGTATCTTCCGCATATAAGGGAAATACCCGCTCCCGCGGCGGTTGATGCTCGGACTACTTGCGGGAACGGCGCTCTCAGCCGCCGCCGTAGGCGGAGATCGGCAGCTCGAGCGTCACCTCTTGGCCTACCGGCAGCTCGCTCTCGAGTCGCTGGAAGACGAACGCGGCGCCGGGCGCCTCTTCCAGCAGCCGCTCGACCACCTCCCCCGTCGTCTGCAGCCGTACAAGCTCCTGCACGAGCTGTCTCGGGAAGCGCCCGCGCAGGTACCAGCCGTAGAACTTCTTCAGGAAGCCGGCGGCCCTCCGCTCGCCGAGCTCCCTCACGGTCTCGCGCACGAACAGGATCAGCTCCGCGGCGACCTCGTCTGGGTCGGGCACCTGCTCGGGACCGTCCAGGATCTCGCGCAGGGTCCAGGGATTGCCCTGCGCCGCGCGCCCGACCATCACCGCTGCAGCACCTGTGTCTCCCAGGAGGGTTCGAGCCCGTTGTGAGGAGGTGATGTCACCGGAGGCCACGACCGGCACGCCCACGAGCGAGACCAGCTCGGCCGTCAGGGCGTGCTCGGCGCGGCCGGTGTACATCTGGCGAGCCGAGCGAGGATGGAGGGTAAGCGACGCGGCCCCGGCCTCCACCAGACGCGGGCCTAGTTCGAGGCACGTCCGCGAGCCGTCCTCGAGCCCGCGCCGCATCTTCACCGTCACCGGTACCGGCACGGCCGCGGCGACGGCCTCGACGATGCGGCAGGCGCGTCCGGGCTCGTCGAGCAGCGTTGCCCCTGCGCCCGTCCTCGTCACCTTCCGGACGGGGCAGCCGAAGTTGACGTCGACGAGGTCTGCGCCCGCGGCCTCGACCATGCGTGCCGCCTCGGCCATCAACGCCGGCTCGGAGCCGAAGATCTGCACCGCGAGGGGGTGCTCGTCCGAGGCGATGCGCAGGTAGCCGAGCGTCCGCTCGTTGCCGTGGTGTAGTCCGGCGCAGGAGACCATCTCCGAGCAGACCAGCCCGGCACCGAAACGGCGCCCCTGCCGGCGGAAGGCCTGGACGCTCACACCGGCCATGGGTGCGAGCACGATGCGGGTCGGGACGCGGACGGAGCCGATCCACCAGGAGTCGGTGAGTTTTACCTGCACAGAGCCGGAAATCCTAGCGGTTTCAAGCCATTGCCAAGCCCGTCGCAAGTCGCTACAATGCGCGCCCGCGAGGGCGCCTCGGCGCCTCGCATCTTTTTTTCTCAGCCGGTAGGAGCGTAGACGTGAAGGAAGTCATCCTCACCCCCCAGGGGTACGAGAAGCTGAAGTCGGAGATCGAGTATCTCTCCACCCAGAAGCGGCGTGAGGTTGCGGAGCGAATCCGCATCGCGCGCGAATTCGGCGACATCAACGAGAACGCGGAGTACGACGACGCGAAGAACGAGCAGGCGCTGCTCGAGCACCGGATCGCCATGCTCGAGGAGCGGCTTCTGTCCGCGCGCGTGATCTCGAAGAAGGAGATCGCCAAGGACATCGTCTCCATCGGCTCGAAGGTCAGGCTGCGCGATATCGAGCAGAACAAGACCTTCGAGTACTACATCGTCGGCTCGGCCGAGGCCAACCCCTCCGAGAACCGGGTCTCGAACGAGTCGCCCGTCGGCAAGGCCATCCTCGGCAAGAAGAAGGGCGAGGTGGTCGAGGTCGCCGCTCCACGCGGCTCGTTCAAGTTCAAGATCCTGGAGATCAAGGCCGCCTAGCGCCCCCAAACAAACGCGTAGCGCCAACAAATACGCGTCAGCACGTGTGCCCGGAGTGTCGAACGTGACCGTGCGGACTTATTCGCAGCTCGCTTTACCCCGTCTGACGGAACTCCGTGTGCCCTTCGACCCCTTGTGCTACCGGCGCCGTGGGCCGGTTGCGTATCTCGCCAATGACGACTAGCCGTCGCCCTCCTGGTCGCCGCAGGCGGGCGCTGCGGGCGACGTACACTGAATGGGCCATACGAAGCCGGAGCAGTGAGGCCGGACTGCTCAACGTCCGCACGAACGCGATGAAAAGCGCTCCTGTGATGCCGGCGAAAACACCTCCGATGATCGCAACGGCGGCGCTCACAGTTGACCAGTGCTCGTTCGCCCACCCGACGTCATCGGAGGTCGGCCTCCCGCACATGGCGCTGAGCGTGATCGTCTGAGCCGAGCCGTCTCGATCATGGACGCATCTTCGTTGACCGCGCCGTCCGTATCATCCCCCGCCCGAGGGACGCTGGTCCAAATGCGAACTCAGGACGCCGAGGCAGGTCGGCCGACAGAAGGATTGGCAGATCCAAATGCTTGGGTAACCCGCGCACGAGGCCGCGAGGACGTAGCCAGCGGGCACGCCGTGATCGGAACCCGAACACCGTGAAGTTCTGGATCGTCCGCATGCCGTCCGGTGCGAAGGAGCGCGGCACATGAGTCGGGTGGGAGATCAAGGCCGCTTAGGCCGGGGCGCAAGGAGCGGCTTCCGGGCGTAACGCCCGCGAAGGTCGAAGATCGCATAGCGGCTCGTCCTGGCTACTACGGGAAGGCCGCGGACGAAGTGCCGCAACCCTTGCGCCGTCGCGAGTTGGTCCACACCTTCCACGACCAGGAAATCGAACTTCGCGGGATCGGGCGGCGTGCGAGGGTACGCGCCGAGATCCCAGCCGTGGCCGACGATCCAGCCCCAGTAGATCGCCGGAGTCCCCAGCTCTCTGTCGACGATCATCGCGCGGGTCGTGTGACCCGTGATCTGGCCGATACGACGATAGTCGGCGATCGTCTGGCGGGTGTGCGTCTCGGTCAGCACTGAATGGCTCTTGAGGGCTGCGATTGCGACAACGATCGCGACGAGCCCGAAGAGTGCGACTCGAGCGGCGGTCTGTACCCGCTGGAGGACCGAACCGGCGAGCACGCCGATCGCAAGGGAGAGGATCGGGATCAGCTGAAGCGAGTAATAGGGATTCGTGTGTATGTAGGTCGAGAACGTGAGCGCGAATGCGACATACCCGAGTGAGAGCCCGACGAGGACGGCACGCGCGGTTCCTCGGGCGAGGGCGATCCCTGCGAGCCCAGCGGAGATCGGGACCAAGGCAAGAAGCTCTTGAGGCTGTGGGTAGCGGAGCAGGTACGAGACCATCTCCCACCAGCCCTTCCAGAACTGCGAGGTGACCACAAAGTCCGGAGTCACCCGCGCGACGTCAGCTGTCGGCGAGATGAAATCGCTGAAGTAGGTCCCCCACACGTAGTAGCCAACGGCCGCGGCAGCCGTGAGCAAAGCGAACAGGGGAAGCCGACCTCGTGCCAGCGAAGTCACGAGCTGTCGCCGGGAGACGGCCAGCGAGGCGAACAGTGCGACGAGGAAAAGGAAGGCGACGCCAGGCTTGATGGCGGTCGCCAGACACGACACGGCCCCGGCGACAATGAGCCTACGGGGCGAGGGCTGCTCCCAGTACCTGATCACGGTGAGCGCGGCAGCAAGCAGACCCGACACCATCATCGCGTCGGGCATGAAGTGACGGCTGAGCCAGACGGCGTAGGGCCACGTCAGATACAGGGCGAGGGCGACCAGGGCTCCCGCACGAGTCGTGAGGCGACTTGCGATCAGGTATAGGAATACCCCGCCGAGCACCCAGAGCAGTGACGACACGAGGCGCGGGAACCAGAAGTTCTCGCCCGTCAGGCGGAACTCCAAGGACGTGATGTAGTCGAGGATCGGCGGCTCGATCGGCTTGACGGACGCGCGGAGTTCGTGCAACACACCCTGCTTCCACGCGGGAAGCCCCGAGGCGTCGCCGAGATACCACCCGCGGGCGAGCAGCGCGCTCTGGGTTTCGCGTTGCTCGGCCGAGGGCTGGTTGATGCCCGATACTCGGAGCAGGAGCGCTCCGGCGAGCAGAATCCCGATCAGGAGAATGTGATAGCGACGCCGCAGGGACGACGCCTCGGATCCCTCACTCGACGTTGCCGCTGCCGGTCGTTCGCGGGCTACGACGTCGACCACCTCCAGATCTTGTTCGATCGGTCCGCCTGCGTCCAGCGTGGGGCTCGAATGCTGGCAAGGAACAAGGCCGAGGTCGTCGAGGTCTCGGGCCTGCGCGGCGCTTAAGTTCGAGATCTTGGAGATAAACGCCGCCTAGGGCCACGGGGGAAACAGCCGGTTTCCCCCCGTGAGTCCTCTTTTCACCGGGCACGCGCGTTTCTCGCGGGTGGCTGCGGCGATCTCTGTCGTCTTGGAAGCGCCACGAAGAGGAGGGCGTGGCCGCTCGCATCCTGCTCGACTTCGATGCCGACGCGGCGAGGATCCGCCAGACAGTCCTTGGGATGCTATCCGGCCTGGGCCAACCTGAACCTGCGTTCCGAGCGAGGCTCCAGGCCATCGAGGGACGGTTGGCGGAGATCGAGCGGCGCCTGGAACCATCGAGCGTCGCCTCGCCGCGGAATAGACTCGCCCGATGAACGGCCTGCCCAAGCGTTTCCCCGACCGGGACGAGATCGCTGCAGTCCGCGCCGAGGCGGAGCAGCTCGAGCCGGGCCAGGAAGCCGAAGAGAAGCGGCGGCTCGCCGGCCGCGTCATGGCCCGCCGCGAGCACGGAAAGCTCGTCTTCCTCGACCTGATCGACCGCTCGGGCCGCATCCAGCTCCTATGCACAGCGGATCGCACGGGCCCGGTGGAGCTCAACCTCGGCGACGTGGCCGGCGCCACGGGATCGCCGGCCCGCACCAGGCGAGGCGAGCCTTCGCTCGCCGTCGACGAGCTCGAGCTCCTGGCCAAGATCCGCCGCCCGCTCCCCGACACCTTTCACGGCCTCAAGGACCCAGAGCTCCGCTACCGGCAGCGCCACCTCGATCTGCTCGTCAACGAGGAGACGCGTCGCGACTTCGAGATCCGAACGCGCCTCGTCTCGGCGATCCGCATCTATCTGGACGAGCGCGGCTTCCTCGAGGTGGAGACCCCCGTCCTCCAGCCCCGCTACGGCGGCGGCTTCGCCGACCCATTCGTTACCCGCTCGAACCTGCTCGACCAGGTCCTCTACCTGCGCATCGCGACCGAGCTCTACCTGAAGCGGCTGATCGTGGGCGGGCTCGAGAGGGTCTACGAGATCGGCAAGGACTTCCGCAACGAGAGCTACTCCTACAAGCATTCGCCGGAGTTCACCATGCTCGAGTGGTACGAGGCCTATGCGGACTACCGCGACACTATGGCGCGGATAGAGGAGCTCGTCACGTATGCCGCCGACGCTGCCATCGGCACCACGAAGGTCTCGTTCCGCGGCCACGAGATCGACCTGAAGGCCCCCTGGCGGCGTATCAAGCTCGTTGACGCGCTCGAGGAGCACGAGCTGTGGACCCGCGACGAGGCAGAGCTACGCGCCTGGCTCACGGAGCGCGGCGTCGACACGTCGCAGGACCGTGACTGGGCGCAATTGATCGACCACGCGCTATCGCACTTCGTCGAGCCGAGCCTGATCGAGCCGGCGATCCTCTACGACTACCCGGTCGAGCTCTCGCCGTTCGCGCGGAAGACGGACGAGGACGCGGCGATCGTCGAGCGCTTCGAGTACTTCGTCGCCGGGATGGAGCTCGGGAACGCCTTCTCAGAACTGAACGACGCCGAGGAGCAGGCCGAGCGCTTCGCCATGCAAAAGACGATCGCGGGCGGGGAGGAGGGCGATCCGGACTACGTGGAGGCGCTCTCCTACGGAATGCCTCCGACGGGCGGCCTCGGCCTCGGCATCGACCGCCTGGCCATGGTGCTCACCGGCCGCGAGACGATCCGCGACGTGATTCTGTTTCCGGCTCTGCGCGAGCGCCTGTAGGGCTCACCCCGAACAACCCCAGGACGAGCCGGTTCGTGAGCGTGTCGATGATCTCGGCCGTCTTCATGCTCACCTCCCGACGTGCCCCGAGCGGATCTGCAATCTCCGGATAGCCGATGGGCAAACCGGCACTTCGCCGGAGCGCGTCGGCCTGAGCCACCGCGGTCTCTGCCTGCTCGATCGACTCGGCTGCGGCTGAGCCTCCAGATGAGTTCTCCAGCAGACCCACGAGCTCGGGCAGGGTGAACGTTCGCTCCCGCTTGGCGTGCGCCTCTACCACTGCTGTTGCGACATGCATGTGCTCGAAACCGATGATCAGGTCTGCGCCCGACAGGTCCTCGCCGACGAGACAGCTGGCCTGGTGGGACGAGAGGTCAATGCCGAGTCGGGAGCCGTGTTCCAGGGCCTCGGCCAGCACGGACGCCGGGCCAAGCTCCAGCGTCCCCGCCGAGCGCACTGAAACAGGCAGCCCTGTCGTGCGTGCTCGGAAGAGCTCGGCCGCCAGCGGGCTCCTGAAGCGGTTTCCCGTGCAGACGAAGACGACCTGGAACTCGGCTTGACTGCGCGGCTGCGGCACGATCTGAGACGTTAGCCTCTGCGCAGGAGGCGCCTCGTCGGGTGCAACGCTGCCCTGGCTCAGAGGGCCCGCGACCTTTCAGCGCTGCGAACCGGCCGCGAACGGCCAGAATCCGCTGTCCCGGACCGCCGCCTGGATCCAGAGCGGACTTTCGCCGGCGCTCTTCGGCGCGGATGCCGTCGTCGTAAGGCGAATGACGTTCCTTCCGGGCGCGAGCTCCAGGACATGCCAGAGCCTCGTTCCGGACGTCGTGGCTCTCAGACGGGCGAAGGTCCCGTCGGGGTAACCGACCGTGGCCCCGGCGGCTGCGGTCCGCCGTGTGGCGAGAACGGTTTGGAGAGCGGCTCGCCGAGTGCGGTGAGACGGATTGACGATGACGAGCTCGGCCTCGTGTCGGACTTGACGCCAGGCGCCCCCCCCTTTCCTCCGCACAGGGCCGAATCCCGCCGTCCACTGGGCCTGAAGCGGCTCGAGCGTGGCCCGCCGCAGCGCGCCCAACGCTGCCGGACTGTGGCTACGTGCGAGTCGCCGGGCCAGGGGGCGGAGATCGAAGAACACGAGGCGCCGATCAGGACTCTTCAGGCGCGGCCGCCCGACGAGCGGCTGGATCTGACGCTCGAGCGATCTTGCGCTATCGGGGTACCCGAACCGATCGATGTAGATGCCGTCGAATCCCGCGGCCGCGGCTCCCTGAATCTGAAGCGTCAGCGCTTGTTCGGCCAGCGCCCCTTGCCAATCCTGCACTCGTCCGCTCATCGCGCCGAAACTCCAGCGCAGGCGGTCGGAATGCAGATAGCCGCGGACGAGATCGTAGTCGGTGAGCCGGTATGTGATTCCTCCCTCGGGAAACGGCACGTACGGGAGCTGGAAAACGCTTCCGTGCCCGCCGAGGCGGCGCTCGGTCGCCCGGACGAACACGCCATCGCTGCGGTAGCTGGTGGTGATGGACTGATAGTCGGGAACGTCTGAAGCGCTGGTCTGATCAAAAACGCCTAAGCCGAGCGTAACAACCAGGAGTGCTGCGAAGGCAGCCCGCCCGCCTCGGGACGCCTGCCACCGGCGCCCCAGCGCGCTCAAGGAGAGCGCGATCGCTAGGAGCGAGAAGAAGGCGATGAAGATCGAGATTCGATTCCACGAGCGAAGCTGGGGCGACACGATTCCGGCGACGAGCGCGGAGATCCCGCCCACGGTTCCGATCAGGAACGCGGTGAAGGTCGCTGCCGCGGCCTGGCGATAGCGCGGGTAGAAAACCCAGGGCGAGCCTCTCAAGGCTCCAGCGACTGCGACGAAGAGCAGCGACGCAAAACCAAGAGTGGCGACGAGCCCGAGGTGTACGGTACTGGCCTCCGTCGGGCGCTGCAGCCCTGCCCGGACGGGCTGATTCAACGATTGATCGATATCCGCGTACTTCTGGCTCGCGTGTGCCAGCTTTCCAACGCGGTGGTGCTCGATGGGGAGGACGAGCTGCGTCAGCTTAAGCGCCTGAATCTCGCTTTCCTTCACTCCGCGCTTCGCAACGACCTCGTTCGTCCCATGCCTTGCCCGGTAGAGAATGGCCGGCGCGAGGCTCGCGGCCAGCACCCCGGCGATGACCGCGATCACAACGCCTCCGCTCAACACAGCATGCATGCTGCGCCGAGCGAGCGCGACGATCATGCCGGCGGCAACGAGAAGGATCGTGAACGCGGCGTAGTAGGGTCCGCCAGCCGCCAGAGCCACGACCGCGCAGAGCGCGATCGTCAACAGCGATCGCCGAGATGCGTATGCGAGTAGGTTCCGTCGGCTGTGATTCGTCCGTCGGGTGAAGAGCGGCTCGTCCGCAAACACGGCCAGAACGAGATACGAGCCGAGCGGCACAGCGAAGTAGCCGGAGAAGAAGAGGTGGTTCTCTCCCCGGACGAAGTGGTACGGCAACAGCGCGAAGAGAACGGAGCAGACGACGCTCGCGGCGGGCGAACAATCAAGGCGCCGAAAGACGACGTATGAGGTCGCGGCGGCGAGTGGAAACGTGAGCAGGAAGTAGACGTTCATCACGGTCGCCCAGTCGGACGACACGACACCGAGGAGCTTGATCAGGAGCACCTGTAGGGTGTCGGCGCTCGCGATGGGCCAGTCGTAGAGCTGCTGGCCGAAGGGGGCTCCGAGGTCTGGGTTGCGATAGATCCAGCCATGGTCGAGGGTGCTCTTCACGAACATCGCGTAGTGGTTTCCATCCCACGAATAGACGAAGGGCACATTCAGGTGGGCTCTCCAGATCTCCAAGACAACACAGGCAAGGAGGGTCGCCAGCAGGCTCGAGGTGAGGGCAAGCGCGAGGTCAGTTGTGAGCTGGCGCCGTAGGGTCGCGATTAGCCTGTGGGGCGATTCCCTCCGCCGTACTTCGGCCATAGGGCCACGAACACGACGCGCTTCGTTCTCGTTTGCCACGGTGCGCGAAACTACAGAATCGTCAGTCGACGCATCGTTGTGGTTCGGGTCGCGCGGGTTCCGCCGAGGCCGCGATGCGCGGACGCCCAACGCGCCACGTCAGCGGCCGTGTCATTGTCCGGTCCGGTCCGGACCGGGCCGCGGGCGGCGCACGGCCGGGAAGATGGGTGCCGGCTGCCCACCGGGACGCGCTTCCTCGCCTGACCAGCGCGGCCGTGGCTCGATCCCGTTCTCGGCGAGCCGCCGCGCGACCGCGCGCTTCCCGAAGCGGTAGCGCAGGACGAGCCAGATCATCCGCACGCCGATGGCAAATGCCTTCCTGAAGCTCTCGGTCGTTCCAGCCCCGCCCTTGCGCCCGCGGAAGTTGACGGGAAGCTGAACGACCCTCCAACCGCCGATGATCGCCAACAGCATCATCTCCGGGCCGAAGGCGTTGTTCTTCAGCGTGTAGAGCGGGAGAAGGCTCCGCGCCGGCGGCCCGGGGATGAGCCTCATCGTGCACCCCACGTCGGTCAATGAGCCCGTGTCGAAGGCGACCATGATCAACTTCGCGACCGCCCAGTTTCCCCAACGCAGGAAGGCTCCCATGTTTGCGCCCGACCAGATGAACTCTGGGATCGTGCGCGAGCCGAACACGAAGTCGAAGTCGCTCGAATAGGCGAGAAGCTTCCAGAGGTCGGCCGGCTCGAAGGTCCCGTCCGGCTCGCAGATGCAGATCAGATCGGCATCGGTCTCGGCCAACCCTCGTTGGATCGCCGCGCCGTAGCCCTGGTGCGCCTCGAACACTTCTCGTGCAGCCGTCCCGGAGACCTCTTCCGAAGTCCCAGGCTCAGCGTTGTTGTTGACCACCACGATGTCGTCGACGATGCCGACTGACTCGAAGCCGCGGATTACGTCCCTGATCGTCGTCGTCTCCCGATACGTCGGGAGAATCACCGCGATGGACCGACCGTTCCACATGACGAGTTAGCTCAGGCGAGACGTGAGCTTACGGCGAGGCGCCGACCCCTCCCTCCTAGATCCCGACGCTCGCTTGGTGGCACGGCGGCGCGGAAGGGCCGTGCCTTCGACTCCCGAGATCGCTCGCCTCATCCGCAGAATTCGCTAAGTGTAGTTTTCTAACGCTGCTTGTCACCCTCACATCTCTGCACCTTTCGTTGGGGTGAGGCTGTGGTTACGGGGCCGAGACCGAGATCTCGTACAGGGCCTGATCTCCGTAGACGGCCTTCGTGGTGATGCTCCGCCCCTGGGCCCTGAGGGTCGGCAGGATGCTCCAGCGGTTTTTCGTAGTGGTCCAATCCGCTGCGCCTCGGGGTGACAGGGCGAGCAAGGGACCACGCAGCGCGGCGCCCTCCTTCCGGTCGTACACGCGGAGTGACGCGATCTGGCCGAGCACGAACAACCCATTTTGGGTCGCATCCCGCTGGGGATCGGCGACGTAGATCAGCCGCCCTGCGAGACTCGGCGGGGGCGAATACGACAGCTCGAGGTACTGATGCGAGTCGTCGATCAGGATCGGCCTTCGCGCTGGAGCGTTGTGCTCGAGAAACTGGAACGTACGACGTTGATCGGTGGACGACCGGGAAGCAGCGCGCTCACGAGGCACACTGGCAACGAGAAACGCGATGGCGAGCGCTGCCACGACGCTCAGTCCGACGATTGGGCGGCTGCCTTCGAGCCTGTAGAGGGCGAGCGGGAGGATGACGAAGCCGATCACCGCCGGCAATGCGTATCGAGCCGTGTACGCATGCGTCGCAGTCTTCGCAACCAGAACGGCTGCCAGAGGAATCAGCAGAAACGCACCGGCCGCCACCACCTCATGCATAGGCGGCCCCGCCAGGAGCGGCCTGCTCGAGCCCGCCCTCAGGGCCAGGTAGCCGGCGAGCACCAGCAGCGCAGCACCTACGAGGGACAACTCGCGCCCTGTGACCGGAACGCCGGTCGCTAGTCGCGCGGTGAGCAAGCCGGCCAGGGGCAGGCCGAGCGTCGCAGCGATTAGGGGCCCAACTCTCGCCCGACTCTCGAGCCACCGCCCTCGCGGGCTGAGCACGAGGAGAGCTAGAGCCGCGACCACGATCACGAGGAGCACGACGTCTCGCTCGCTCAGGCGGCCCCTTAGGGTCGTGTGGAACAAGAAGGAGAAGAATCCGAGGGGATCGTGCCACGACGGCCTTGCCCAAAAGGCCGCCGAGTAATTGCGGGACGCCCGCACGAGCTGGATGAAGGCCGCCAGTGGGAGCAGGGCCCCGGCGAAGGCGACCCAGACGGCCACATCCAGCCGCCTGGCGATGAGTGTCCGTGCAAGCTCACCGAGGCCGAGAGGGACCAGAAGCAGGACGGCGTAGTAGTGAGACGAGGTCGCGAGGAAGAGGGTCAGGGCCAGGCCGAAGATGGTGGCGCGCCGGCGCACGCCCTCCGTTGCCAGTTGCCAGCAGACGAGGGCAAGCGCGCCGAACGCGAGCACGAGCGCGTACGCACGTGCTTCCGACGCGTAGTAGTACGCGCCTGTGAGCGTCGGCAGCAGCATGGCGATCAGGCCGTGGATCTGGTTCGTGCGCCGCTTGACGAAGGCGTAGAGACACAGACAGAACACGAGAAAGGCGATGATCTCCGGCAATCGGATGGTAAAGCGGCCTACGCCGAGCATGCTGAAAGTCGCCCGCGTAAACAGGTACGAGAGAGGGGGCGCCTGATCCGCACCGGTCTCGAGTGCTCGCCAGAGATCGGCGAGGCTCGAAACACGCGTGAAGTGATACGTGTAGAGCTCGTCGTTCCACAGGGGCTTCCGAGCGGCGATGACGCTGGTTTCAGCCAGGTAGGCGGCGGCGAACGCTGCGATTGGAATCGCCCCGCGAGCCGCGGCTCTCGCAAGCCATGTGGCGGGCGCCCGGCGCGGTCCTATACGGGGAACTGACTCTGCGACCTCTTGATCCAAGACCGGGGAGGTCACCCTGCTCTCCTTTGCCGATATCCATGCCAGACAAGTCGCCACAACGCTCTCGCGTAACCGGGCGCGACCTTCAGCAGCTTGAAGCTGGACTGACCCATGGTCGAGGTCCGGTTCACCCACGACACCGGCACCTCGACGATGTCCCATCCCTGAAGTAGTGGCTTGAATCCCGTCTCGACGTTGGCCGCAAAGCCCGGCTCTTCGAGTTCGAGCTGCTGCAGGATCGGTGCCTTGAACAGTTTGAGGTTGTTGGACATGTCCCGCACTTTCCGGCGGAGGACGATCCTCGCCAGCAGGTGGAAGCCGCGATTACCGATGATCTTCATCACCGGGTAGTTGATAAGGACCGATTCGTGTGAGAAGCGGCTGCCGATTGCGCCATCTCTCCCCTCTGCAACGGCGTCGAATAGATCGCGGAGCTCGGGCACGAGCAGGGCGAAGTCGCAGTCCATTGAGAGGATGTACGGGCCCGTCGCGGCCGCATACCCCGCACGAAGGGCGGATCCGACCCCCGCAGCGGATTCATTGCTGACCAGTCGTATACGTGGCTCCTCGACGGCCAGCTCCCGAACGACATCGGCCGTGCCGTCTGTGCTGTGGTCGTCGACGATCACGATCTCGTGGATGTAGTCATCGTAGAACTGAAGTAATGCTTCGAGGAGCGATCGGACGTTCGGTGACTCGTTACGACAGGGGACGACGACCGACGTGGAGCGATGAAGTTGTGGATGTGACGCCAGGTTGGCCGTCGGCCGCCGTACGTTGTCGCCAGGTCTGCGGGCCCAGACGTAGAGGGTGCCACAGAGGTCGCGAATGGCCGGTATATGCTCGAGCACGAAGGCCACCGACTGCACCGCGGGAATCAGCCTCGGTGGCGTGCGTGGGTGAAGAATGTCGTAGGGGATGACCTCGACTTCGACGAATCCCTGTCGCGACGTCTCCTGTAGCAGTCGGTATCGGCGCATGCCGATCTGACACGAAGCCTGGCCAGCCCAGCGACCGATTGGCGGGATCGTGTTCTTGAGGAGGACCTGCGGGTTCCAGAAGTTGGTCTCGAAGAAGAGGAGCTGACCGCCCGGCTTGAGCAGGAAATACAGAGCACCGAGGTTCTCCGCGTAGCGGTCGTGGCAGAGAATGCCGGTGCCGACGACGTAGTCGAAGCATTCAGCACCGAGATCCTCCGTGAGATCGCGCACGCGCACGACCGTGGTCCGGTGCAAGGGGCGCGCCTCCGCCCGGGAGGCCAGATCCTCATTGAAGACGGCGGCTGTCAGGTCGTTCTCACCTCTGAACACGGTGGCCAGGTGCTGCGTCCAGAGTCCACTTCCGGCGCCGATCTCAAGGATGGACTCGCCCGGCAGGACGTGGAAGGCGTGGCGGACCGTGACGGCACGCCAGCGCAGCTTCACGGACGATGTGGCGCTGTGACGGAGCCAGTAGGCTTCGCGTACGCGCTCCATGTCGAGCAGGTTCTCTCGGAGAGTCATGCCCGCGGAGAGTAAGCCAAGAGCTATGCAGGGGCTCGGGTCGAGGCAGTCGGAAGATGTGACGCCATGAGCATCAGGAGCCGGGTGCGGCACTCCGTCGTCGGCCGCTTCCTCCGGAAGTTGGGACACAGAATGTTCATGCTGCACCATCGAAGCGGCGAGCCTGTCGGGTACTCCCTACCTGGGCGGGTTGACCTCAAGCTCCAGCCGCGGGGAGATGTTGCTGGGTGGCTTTGGTATGCGCCGTTCTTTGAGCGGCGTCAACTCCGGTTCGTCGCGGCGCTGCTCCGACCCGGCATGCGCGTGGTGGACGTTGGCGCGAACGCCGGCTTGTACTCGATTCTTGCCGGCCGTCTCGTGGGTGACGAGGGCCAGGTATGGGCTCTCGAGCCGTCGAGCGATACGTTCTCGCTTCTGCTTGAGAATCTCGAGCTCAATGCACCGCTTCCGGTGACACCACTTCGCGTCGCGCTAGGCGACGCTCCCAAGACGATGCGGCTCGTGAGCGAGTCAGGGTTCGGCGACGCCTACCGCTACGTCGTCGACGACAGTGCCAGCTCGGTCCAGGGCGAGAGTGTCTGGGTGGCGACGCTGGATACGCTCGATGCCGAGCACTCGCTCGCTCCGGTCGATTTCATCAAGCTCGACATCGAGGGCGGCGAGCTTCTCGCTCTTCGCGGGGCGCGGCGGGTACTTGAGTCCAGCGAGCGAGTCGTGATTATGTTCGAATCAGACCCTGAGTGGTGTAAGCGCTCCGGCTACCGCCGTGAGGAGGTCGTCGAACTGCTCCGATCACTCGGGTTCGGCATCTATTCCTGGAGCGCCCGCCTACGCCGCTGGCAGGCGACAGCGGGCTTGCCTGGCGAGGACATGCTCTGGGCAGCGCGAGACGCCCACCTGCTGCCTATCGTGTGAGAATGGTGCGTCATCCGCGGATCGGCTGAAGCCATCGGCCGAGCGACGAATCCTCAGCGAACACCAGCGTACACTCCGGCTAGCTCAGCCAGGATCTCATCCAGCGAGATGGTCACCTCCCAGTCGCGATAGTCGCTGCGGAAGCGACTCAGGTTGGTGATGTAGCAGATGTGGTCGCCCGCCCGTGGCTGCTCTACGTACTTCGTCTGCAGCGGCTTTCCCAGCAGCTCCTCGAAGCGAGCGATCGCCTCGAGGACCGAGATGCTGTTCGGACGACCCCCGCCGAGGTTGTAGACGGCCGCGACGCTCGGTCGCTCCGCAAAGGCGGCGATCGCGGTGCAGACGTCGAGGGCGTGGATGTTGTCTCGCACCTGCTTGCCCTTGTAGCCGAAGATCCGGTACGTCCGCCCTTCACCCGCCGCCCTGGCGAGATAGGCCAGGAAGCCGTGCAGCTCGGCGCCCGCGTGGTTCGCACCCGTCAGACAGCCGCCCCGTAAGCAGACCGTCGGCATGCCGAAGTAGCGCCCATACTCCTGCACGAGCACGTCGGCCGCCAGCTTCGAGGCGCCAAAGAGGCTGTGCATACTGGCGTCCACCCGGCAGCTCTCGTCGATGCCGTCGCTGTGAAGAGAGTCGGCGTAGTCATACCGGGACTCGAGCTCGACTAGCGGCAGCTCGTTTGGGGCATCGCCATAGACCTTGTTCGTCGAGAGGAACACGAACGGCGACTCGGGGCAGCTCCTCCTGGCTGCCTCGAGCATGTGGAGCGTGCCGAGCGCATTGACTTCGAAGTCATCGAACGGCCGCTGCGCGGCGAGGTCGTGTGAGGGTTGGGCCGCGCAGTGGACGATGAGAGCCGGCCGTACGCGCGCAACCAACTCCAGCATCGCCGAGCGATCCCTCACGTCGAGGTCGTAGTGCTGGTAGCGCCGTGTCTCCTGCAGAAGTCTCCGCAGCGTCGGCGTCGTGTCGCCGTGCTGGCCGAAGAAATCCCGCCGCATGTTGTTGTCGACACCGTGGATCGTCCATCCGTCCCGGTCGAGGAAGGCGACCATCTCGGAGCCGATCAGACCGCTGGAGCCAGTGACGAGCGCTGTCTTGGGCGACATGGCGGTCAGATTAGTCCTGATCCTTGATCGAGCGACCTCTGGGCCCAGTTCTTAGAGCGGAACGCATTGCAGGTTCGGGCAAATGCAGATGTAACGTGGCGGTATGTTCCCTCGACTGCGGTGGAGGATCAGGCGTGCGGTCGTGCGCGTTCTCGGCGGAGTGCTCGGTGCGGTGCTCGAACGTCTCCTGCGCTTCTCCTCGCGCCGCGCCGGAATCGTGCTCGTGTACCACGGCGTCGCGGAACACCCCGTAAATCCGGACGCTCAGGTCGTCCCTCCACATCCCGCACACCTCCTCGAATCACAGCTGGAGTATCTGAGGAAGCGATACCGGATCGTCCCCGCCGCCCACCTGCTCGACGCGGCCGAACATCGCCAGCGCGGGGAGCCCTTCCCGGCAGCGGTCACGTTCGACGACGACCTTGGCTCGCACGTCGATAGTGCACTACCGATATTGACCCGGCTCGGCGTCCACGCCACCTTCTTTCTCACTGGTGCATCCCTCCACACTCCGTTCGCCTTCTGGTGGGAACGACTGGAGCGCGCCTTCGCGGGGGTTGCATTCGACCTGCCTGCTCTCGTCGGCGCGCCGTCGTGGCCGGTCCCGAGCTCGATCCAAGACCTGGCACGGACGGTCGAGGCGCTGGAACCGCGCGAGCGAGACGCGTTTGCAGCCGAGCTGGGAGATCGTCTCGGGCCGGATCCCGACGCCGCCGGACTCCGTGTAAGCGGCGTCCGCGCACTCGTCGAAGCCGGCATGACGATCGGCTTTCACACGCTGCGGCACGATCGCTTGCCGCCGCTCGCGGACGATGCTCTCGAGGCGGCGTTAGAGGAGGGCCGTGCGCGGCTCGAGGAGGTCAGCGGATCGCAGCTGAGCCTGATCGCGTACCCGCACGGCCGTGCCGATGAGCGCGTCGCCAAAGCCGCAAGAAACGCCGGCTATCGCGTCGGCTTCACCGGCATCGAGGAGGGGGTCGGTGCGCGGTCCGATCCGCTCCGCCTCGGCCGGATCAGTCCCGCGTGCTCCTCGACTGGGCACTTCGCGCTCCAACTCGTGCGAGGCCTCCTGAGCGTTCAGCGGTAGCGTGCAAGCCAGTCCGGCTCGGGTCCCGGCGCCTCCGCCCCCGAGCCGCCAGCGGCAGCCGCCGCGCGCCACGCGGCGTTTGCACGCTCGCCGAGGAGCGCCCCGATGGCACGAATGACGGCCCCCGCGTCGCGGTGCCGGCGCGCCCCGTCGAGATACGTCCGCGCTGCAAGCACGCGCCGACCCGCCCTCCGATGACCGCGCGCGACCCAGCGCGAGAAGAGCGCCCGATCGAACTCGACGCCGAGCTGCTCGCTCGCCGCGCGGTGCTTGCTCACGAGGTAGTCCATCTCGTCGAAAACGTCGCGCCGGTCGGTGAGGAGCATGCTCCCTTCGTGCACCACATAGCCGACAAGGGTCTCGGGGCACGCGGTCGGCCGTCCGGCGAGCGCGAGACGGATCCACAGGTCCCAGTCGGCGAGCTGGAAGAGTCGCTCGTCAAAGCCGCCGAGGCGGCGAACCAGATCGCCTCGCACAACGACGTTCGACCCGCCGGCCGCGAGGTGGTTCCAGCGGAGGAGTCGCGCGGCCAGACGCTCAGGCGGCGGGAGCGGGAAGCCGAAGAGCGGCCGCCGCTGCTCGTCCACTGCGAGGGCACGCGCATAGGCGAAGTCGGCGTCGGCGGCCGCCGCTGCGTCGAGTTGAAGCCGCAGCTTGCGGGGTGACCAGAGGTCGTCGTCATCGAGGAAGCCGACCCAGGTGCCGCGCGCGGCAGCGATCCCCGCGTTTCGGGCCCTCGCCACGCCGAGCGGGTGGTCATGACGGATCACCCTGAGCCGCGGCTCTGCGAGCCCCGCGAGCCGGTCTGAGGTGGGATCCCTCGAGCCGTCGTCGACCACTATCACTTCGTGGTCGACGTCCTCCTGCGAGAGCGCCGACGGCAGCGCCGCCCTCGACAGCATCTCCCACCGGTCGCGCGTCGCGACGACAGTCGTGACGTCGCAGCTAGACATCGATGGGACGGCGCGCGGTCAGCAGCAGATTCATCGGGAACGCGACGGCGCGAGCGGCCTTCCTCTCTTCGACTTTCGCGAGTAGGAAACCGACGCCGTTCAGGAGGGCGTAGCCGGCCAGAAACATTGGACGGAGCAGCAGCCGCAGAGAACGGCGCCTGCCCGCCCGCTGCTCGGTTGCTGCGAGGATCGACCCCGTCAGGACGGTCCACGCGACGACACGGCCGCCGTTCTCGCGCACTTCGACCTGGTCCCATCCGTCGAAGAGCGCGCGGAGCTCGTGTTCTGTATACCGGCACTCGAAGGATTCCAGGCTGTACTCGAAGGCGAACGGCAGCGCCACGAGCACGGTGCCGCCCGGTCGGAGCACGCGACGAAATTCTCGCACCGCGTCGACGGGGTCCGGAACCAATTGGAAGGCCTCTATGCACGTCACGAGGTCAAAGGACTCATCCTCGAACGGAAGCAGCTCGTTCGAGACGACATCCGCGACTCCGTACGGATTGTCTTCGACGTCGAGACCGGTGCACTGGGCGGAAGCCGGGAGCAGGTCTTCGTACGGACGCGAGCCGCACCAGACATCGAGCACGTCCCGAACCGGTCCCGCCACACCGGCGAGCGCCCGTGCGAGGTCGCGGTTGAGATAGCGGAGGTGGAGGTAATCGAACTGCAGGATGCTGGGATGGCGCCGCGACCGGCGGACTGCCTCGAGCTGCGCGCGGGTCAAGACGGCGACGGGATCATTGGCGGAGCACATTGCGTCTACATTGTGAGCGGTGAGCCACGAGGAGCCAACGCATGTTGGAAACCGTTGGGGCCGAATCCCGGCGCTGCCCTTCCGCTGGTCCAAAGCTGGGAGCCGAAGACGATGAGGGTTGCGTACATCGTGTCCGCATACAAGCTTCCTGAGTTGTTCGGACGCGTCATTCGGCGGTTGGACAGCGAGCACGCGACGTTCGTCGTCCACGTCGACCGCAAGACCGAGGACGGCGTGTTCGCACGGATGGTGGCAAGCGCTGCATCTGTTCGCGACGTCCATTTCCTGCAGCGGCACGCGTGTCACTGGGGCGACTTCGGGCACGTCCGCGCGACGCTCAAGGGGATTCGCCACCTCCTGTCCAACGAGATCCCGTTCGACTACGCCATCCTCCTCACCGGTCAGGACTACCCGATCCGCTCGCGTCAGGAGATCGAGTCGTTCCTCGCCAAGGCGGATGGGCAGTCGTTCATGCACCACTGGCCGCTGCCGTATCCGCTCTGGGATGGGCGTGGCGGCCTCGATCGACTCGAGAGCTGGCACTTCATTCGCTACCGTCGCCGCCTTCACGTTCGCGTCCCGCTTCGGCGGCGTCTCCCGGGTGGCCTTCGCCCCTACGGTGGTACTCCGTACTGGGTGTTGTCACGAGCGGTCATCGAATGGATCGACAGCTTTGTCGCTTACAATCCGCGGTTCGTCCGCTTCTTCGAGCATGTCTTCGTCCCGGACGAGCTCTTCTTCCAGACCCTCGTGATGAACTCGCGGTTGGGCGACAGCGTCGTCGACGACGACCTCCGCTACACCGACTGGAAGCGGATGCCGGCGCCGGCGATCCTCGGCGTTGCGGACCTTCCCAAGCTTCTCGAATCGAACGCGCTCATCGCTCGCAAGTTCGACCCGACGGTCGACTCCAGGGTCCTGGACCTCCTCGACGCCCACCTCGATCGGGCGCTTCTGCCGGCGCAGGGGCAATGAGACTCGCCTACATCGTCACTGTCCACAAGAACCCGGCTCAGGTCGAGCGCCTTCTCCGACGGCTGGCCACGGACAATTCCATGTTCGTCGTCCATGTCGACCGGAGAGCGGGCAACGACGTGTACGACGAGCTACGGCGCCGCACGTCCGGACTCGAGGTCGACTTCCTCGAGCGACATCCTTGTTTCTGGGGTGGGTTCGGTTTCGTACGTGCGGCACTAAGGGGAATCGCCCATCTCGTCGACCGCTCCATGCCCTTCGACTACGCCGTACTCCTAAGCGGTCAGGACTATCCACTCCGTCCCTCGGAGGGGATCGAACGCTTCCTCGCGGACGCCGGCGGACGCTCGTTCATCGAGCACGGCAGGCTGCCGTACGAGGGATGGAGCCCTCGGGGCGGTCTCGATCGCGTCGAGAAATGGCACCTCGTGTCGCATCGTGCGCTCCACCTTCGTGTGCCCTGGAGGCGCAGGATCCCCGGGGGGTTGCGGCCAGTCGGCGGCGAAGCCTGGTGGACGTTCTCGCGGGCGGTGGTCGAGTACGTGCACGGGTTCGTCGCTCGAAATCGTCGGTACGTCCGCTTCTTCGAGCATGTTCTGCACCCCAGTGAGCTCTTCTTCCACACCATGGTCCTGAATTCGCCGTTCGCCGAAGAGGTCGTCAACGATCAACTGCACTACGTCGACTGGGAAACGGGCGATCCAGGTCACCCGAAGGTACTCGGCGTCGCCGACCTCGGGCGGCTCCTCGATTCGGGAAAGCTCTTCGCCCGCAAGTTCGACGGCGCCCTGGACCCCATGGTTCTCGATCTCCTCGATGAGCAGATCAACCGGGAGAGGGAGACCCTTGCGACTCTCGGCTGATCAGAGCACGGGGTCAGCCGTACTCGGCGCGCGTCCCCGGCCTGCGGCGGGCTGGGTCGAGAACCGTCCGCCAACCCGCTGGTGGCCGCGGCTCGATATGCGTGAGCTCCTCGCCTACCGCGAGCTGGCCGTCTCCTTCGCCTTGAAGGATCTCAAGGTGCGGTACAAGCAGACGTTCTTCGGTGTCGCCTGGGCGGTGCTCCAGCCGTTGCTCGCCGTCCTGATCTTCAGCGTGATCTTTGGCCGCTTGGCCGGGCTGCCGACGGACGGGATTCCTTATCCGGTCTTCGTCTACGCTGGCATGGCGATCTGGCTCTACTTCTCGTCGAGCATCACGGCGGCCGCCCAGAACCTCGTCGAGAACCGCGAGCTCGTGACCAAGGTGTTCTTTCCTCGGCTGCTTGCCCCGGTCGCCGCCGTCTTCCCGCCGCTTGTCGACTTCGGAATCTCGCTTGTCATTCTGGGCGTGTTCCTTGCCGCGTACGGAGTGCCCCCCGGGCCCGAGCTCGCTCTCTTGCCGGTTTGGATCGTCGCGGCGGTTCTGCTTGCGCTGGCGACCGGCCTCTGGCTGGCGGCGCTCAACGTCAAGTACCGTGACGTGAAGCAACTTCTCCCGTTCTTGGTGCAGGTCTGGTTCTTCGCCAGCCCGGTCGTGTACTCCAGTTCGATCCTGGATGGTGCCTGGCGGTGGGTCTTCGCCCTGAACCCGGTCGTCCCGCTGATCGAGGGTTTCAGGTGGTCTATCGCAGGTGGACCGGGACCGGGCGTCGAGGGGCTGATCTCCCTCGCCGTTGGATTGACGGTGCTCGTTACGGGTATCGCGTACTTCCGTCGTCTCGAGCAGCACTTCGGAGACCTCATCTGATGACCCGCACAGCAATTCAGGTCGAGCGGGTGAGCAAGCGCTACTACCTCGGCCGCTCGCTCGGCGGCTACACCACGCTCCGGGAGGTCTTGGCCTCGCGGTTCAGACAGGTGCTCGGCGACACCGTTGAGCGCGACCAGATCTGGGCGTTGCAGGACGTCAGCTTCGCAGTCGACGAGGGCGAAGCGCTCGGCGTCGTCGGACACAACGGCGCCGGCAAGACGACCCTGTTGAAGGTCCTCGCGCGGATCACCCATCCGACCAGCGGGGTCTCGCGCACCCGGGGACGCGTCGGATCGCTGCTCGACGTGGGCACCGGATTCCATCCCGAGTTGAGTGGCCGGGAGAACATCTACCTGAACGGTGCGATCCTGGGCATGAAGCGGCGCGAGGTCGATAGCCACTTCGAGGAGATCGTCGATTTTGCGGGACTCGAGCGATTCCTCGACACCCCGCTCAAGCGTTTCTCGTGGGGCATGTGGTTGCGGCTTGCGTTCGCGGTGGCGGCGCACGTCGACCCCGACGTGATGCTCGTCGACGAGGTGCTGGCCGTCGGTGACATCCGCTTTCGCGAGAAGTGCCTCGGAAAGATGTCGGAGTTCGGCCGAGAAGGACGCACGGTCGTGTTCGTGAGCCACGACCTCGGGGCGATCGCCCAGATCTGTCGCCGGGCGCTGTGGTTCGAGCACGGCGAGGTTCGCGCGGACGGGCCGAGCGAGGAAGTCATCGAGCGCTACGTCAGATCGGCCGTCGCCCGGACCGCGATCTCCGTCTTCGACCCGGATCCCGGCAAGCCGGCACAGCTCGTCTCTGCGGCCGTTGTGGACGAGAGCGGCAACGTGATGGATGCACCCCGCCGTGACGAGCCATTCACGATCTGTCTGCGCTTCATCGTTCGGGAACCGATCCCTGGGCTCGATGTCGCGGTGTTCCTCCAGAACCACAGCGGCCTGCAGCTTCTAGAGGAGGATTGGGGTCTGGACACGGGCGGCGTCCTCGTGCCCGAGCGCTTCCCGCAAGAGTACGAGGCAAGGATCACGGTCCCACCGCTGCTCCCGGCGGGCGACTACTTTGCGGGTTTCTGGATCGGCTCGACCTACGAGACCGTGATCTACCAGCCTCAAGCGCTCGGCTTCCGTCTCTGGCCGAGGGCCGACGAGCGCGCCAACACGCTCGAGCGAAACCGCCTCCTACAACCCGGCGTCGAATGGAACATGCGGACGATCGAGGTCGGCGAGGAGCTTGGCGCGGTAAGCGGCGATGGGGTCTGAGGTTCTTCCAGTCTCGGTGGCCATCCCGACGATCGGACGAATAGGACCGCTCCGGCAATGCCTCGGCTCGCTTACAGCCTGCCGGCCGTGCGCAGACGAGATTCTCGTAGTCGACCAGAGCCACGATCCGGCGGTCGCCGAGGTCGTCGCCGAATTTGCCTCAGCGCGGGCGCGGGTTGTCTCGTGCGCACGCCAGGGGCCGGCGGCCGGTCGTAACACAGGCCTCCGCGAGGCGAGGCACGACATCGTCGCAATGACGGACGATGACTGCACCGTCGCGGCCGACTGGGTCGAGACGGCTTGGCAACTGATGTCGGCCGATCCCGAGAAGATCGTCACCGGTCGCGTGCTTCCGGTCGGCGACCCGCGGGCGGTACCGTCCACCAACGAGGAGACGGCTCCTCGCGACTTCACGGGTGTCCCTCGAACCGGCGCCCTCTTCTCGAACAACATGATCCTCAACCGACCCCTCGCGCTTGCAGAGGGCGGCTTCGACGAGCGGTTCGGACCGGAAATCGGTGCCGAGGACAACGACTTCTGCTACCGATGGCTCAAGGCCGGTCATAGGCTGTACTTCGAGCCCGGGCTCGTCGTCTGGCACCACGATTGGAGGACGCCCGAGCAGCTGGAGCGGGTCTACTTTCGGTACACGCGGGGTGAAGGCTTCCTTTACGCGAAGCATCTCCGCCAGGGTGACCTGCGGATGATTCGCTATATCGGTCGCGATCTGGCCTCGGCCTTCAGGGGACTTCTCTCGGGGATCGCCAAAGGCAGGCCGCGCTGGACCGATCCGAGACGCGCGATCTGGCGCGGGCTGCCGGCCGGCCTCTGGTCCGGGTGGCGGGTGTACTGGCGTGGAGCCGGCTCGGAGCGTGGAGAATGAACAAAGAACGGGAGGGGCCGGACGTCACGGTTGTCATCCCGACCCGGGACCGGTGGGACCTGCTCTCACGGCACGGCCTCCGCTCAGCGCTCGGCCAGGAGGACGTCGAGGTCGAGGTGATCGTCGTCGACGATGGGTCGACCGACGGCACTGCCGGCAGTGTTGCCGCCCTTGACGAGCGCCGCCTCCGGGTGATCCGCCACGAGGAGTCACGGGGCCAGGCCGGTGCTCGAAACGCCGGGATTGCGGCCGCCCGGGGGGAATGGCTCGCCTTCCTCGACGACGACGACCTGTGGTCTCCGCGCAAGCTTCGCGCCCAACTCGACACGGCGAGCATGTCGGGCGCCGGCTTCGTATACGCCGGGGCCGTTCTCGTCTACGACGACGGTTCGATCCTCACGTTTGATCGGTTCCCGAACGACGACGATCTTTCGTCGGCTCTCCTCGAGAGCAACGTGATACCTGCCGGAGCATCGAACATCCTCGCGCGGACTGATCTCGTTCGAGGCTTAGGCGGGTTCGACGAGCGGCTGTCCTTCCTTACCGACTGGGATCTCTGGACTAGGCTCGCGCTCGCGGGCCGCGGCGCGGCCTGCGACCAGCTTCTCGTCGCACACTTCAAGCATGGGAGCAGTGAGTTGATCCGCTATCGGCCGGACGTTGTCGGGGAGTTCGAGTACGTCGTCGACAAGCACGCCGCCCACATTGCTCCCGCCGCACGGTCCCGGGCGCGGCGCGGACTCCTCGAATGGCTTGTACACGAGTACCGGCAAGCCGGGTATTCGCGGTTACGCGCGTACGGGGAGGTCGTCGTCGGGCAGCGGAGCTTCGCGCGTGCCGCGCGTGCGGTCGGCGAGTTGTCGAGGGGTCTCGGGAGGCGCTTGGCGACGTCACTCGTGCGTCGGCTGACGCCAGGCCCACCCGCAGGCGGAAACGAGAAGCGCAGGGTGCCGGCGACCGAGCCGGCCTGGCTTCACCTCTATCGCTCCGATCGGGAGGGTGAAAGGGACTAGAGGCTTGGCGCTCGAGCGCTGACGCCAAGCGCATCCGTGACCGCGGAGTGCACCGTGTCGATGGACATCTTTCCGTCGATACCAATGCATCGAACTCCAGCTGCCGGTAGTAGCCGTTCGAGCAGCAGGCCGTTCGCGTCCATAGCTTGCTCCCAGCGCCGCAAATACTCGTCGGGTTCGCTCGAGCGCGAAAAGTAGCCTCGCTTCTCCAGCCGCAGCTTGCGCTCGCGCGGGGGCAGCGTCACGCGCACGGCGAGGTCCGGAAGGTCGAGCTGACGGAGCTCTCTCAGCATCCGATGCTCAGGGAGCGGCTGTTCGAATGCAGAGAGGATGTTGCTCACGTGTCCTTCGTCGACGATCGCGAGCGGATACCCCCTCGCCTTCTCGACCAGGGCGTTCCGGCGCAGGAAGATGTATCTCAGCTTGTAGAGTTGGAGCTCTCGGCTTCCCTGCTCATGAAAGGCGCGAGCTGTCCGTCGAACGTATTTGATCGGATGATGGAGGAAAGCTCGGAGGTTGAATCCGATCAGCTCGCGTCGGCTCTCGACGGCGACGAGCTCGGCCTGTAGACGGGCTGCCAGCTGAGCAGCGATCGTCGTCTTACCGGTGCCCGGTAATCCGAAGCACTCGATGATCATCTCGAGGCCGCGACTGGAGAGCGGCGCTTGGGAACATAGATCCAGAGGTCTCGCCATGCTGACAGGTGTTGGGAGAGCCGGTAGTTCCGCTTGATTGCATCGACGATCGGGAGGCCGAAATCGACCTCACGCCACCACACCGAGTGGTCCAGCCGGCGAAGGGCCACGACCTTGTCGAACTCCCGCGCATCCAGTCGTTTGACGAGAGCTCGCCGCCACTCGGGGTGCTTCTCGGCGATTCGAAGCAACATGAAGGCGTCGAGGACCACGGGACGTTGTCCGACCGCGAGCGGGATATATGCGTCCTCGGACAGGATCCGATCGGTGGGTTGGAAGGAGCCGGAAGGCGGCCGTTTGGCATAGGGCTGGCTGTCGGCGCTGCCGAGGAGCAAGCGCGCGGCCTCAGCGATGTGCGGTTTTACATCCGTGTAATAGCCCAGGCCGATCGCCCAGATCAGCGCCGCGAGAATCGCGGCACGGAACAGGGCGAACCCGTTGTCAGCACCGGTCGTCCGCCTCCACAGGCCGCCCACAAGGATCATCGACAGCACGGTCACGTCGAGCAGATGGTTGTAGTAGGCGCCTGGATCTGCGAGCACCACGAGGAGAATGCCGAGCGCAAAGACGAAGCTCAGGTGATAGACGGTGAGCTTCCGTTCCGAGGCGGCGAGCAGGAAACTGACGAGCACGAACGGGAACATGACCACGACTGGGCTCGCGTTCGCCTCCGTGAGCGAGATCAGCTTGCCCGGCGAGTCGAGAAACACGGCGCCAAATCCCATGAAGCTCGATCCGGACAGGCCGAGGACGTTTTCCGAGAAGCGCCCGTGTGAGAGCGCCTCTGTCGTCCCTATCCCCGCCGCCAGCGCCAGCGCGAGCGAGGCGGCGAACATGACCACGCGTGAGCGATCGCGAGCGAGAAGCCAGACCAGGATGGCGGCGGGAGCCCAGAGCGCACTGAACTTCGCGAGGACCGCGAGTGCACAAAGGAGACCGGCCCCGGCGGTTGCCCATCGTCCCGGCCTCCGTGTCACCAATACGAGCGCCCCCAATTGCAGCAGGACCGGCAGCGTGTCGCCGGCCACTGTCGTCGCAGCCACCAGTCCCACCGACGACGCCAGGGCGGCCGCCGCCAGCCCGAGCGCGACGGGTGGCGGGCAGCGAATCAGCCTCAGTGCCACGAAAACCAGACCGAAGAGCAGCACCGCTAGGGCGTAGACGACGAGCTTCGCGCCAATGAGGCGGTCGCCGGTCACTTCTTCGGCACCCGCATACGCGAGGATCTGCGCAGGCATGTAGCGCGTTCCGCCAAAGGCGTGGCCGTCGTACAGCGGCGGATACAGGACGCCGTGTTCTACGTCCTGCGCGAGCGTCAGCCACGCCGCGCTGACATCGCTCACGTTGTACGTATCGTCGGCGTGGATCCCGGCGATCAGTGCCCACGACAGGAAGACGCCGACGGCGAGCAAGGCCGCCAGAGCCGACAAGGCAGCGACGAGTCGAGATGAATCCGCCGGTCCGATGTCCCTCCTGCGGCGGAATGAGGACTCGAGCCTCACCGCCTGGGCGATCCGGCCGGCGGCCCGTCCAGCAACCCGGCAGCTAGTCGCAGGCCAGGACGGCCGATACCAAGCGTCGCCGGCGTGACGAAGCGCCGCGTGGGGGAGCGGAAGCGCAGAAGGGTGAAGTAGCGCCCGTCACGGCGCTCGACCTCTTGAAACAAAGACGCCGGCGGGAGCGGGTAGTCTCCACCCCGGCCGAGCTCATGCCTTGATGGCCCAATAGCGACCACCACGACTTCGCGCACGCGGGCACCGTTAGCGGGCAGGGACCGCGCTCCGGTTCGGTAGGCGAGCAGCGGGTAGATCCCCGCGTCCGGAACGACGACAATCGCGCGAGCAGGGCCGGCCGGGCCGACGGCGCGGGCCGCGGATCGCCAGTCCTCGGCCCGGAACTTCGGCTTGTGTGCTGTGGCGACGTCCACTGTGACGGCGAGAGCGAGGAGCGCGCAGAGGGTCGGGGCAGCGATCAGTGCGGCGCCGCGCACCGCCAGCCCGGCCGCAACGAGCATGACGAACGGGACCCACGCGACGATAAGGTTCCGTGCGAGCACGTAGTCCAGCCCGGCAAGTGACAGGAGCAGGGGCAGGAGGAGCGCGGACGCTCCGATTCCACCGGCTATCGCGGACATTCGCCTCTCGCGCTCTCGTCCGTACGCGGCGAAGAGGGCGAAACCGATCAGGACGAGGAGTCCGGCCAATCCGCTGAGGAGCTTCGGGCGCGGGGCTTGTGGCCCGACCAGAAAATTCTCGCCGACCTCGTAGATCCGGTGACCGCGCGGCACCTCCTTGATCCAGGCCCCATTCGAGCGCTGAGCCAGGGCGAGCGGTGTCAGCGCGGCTCCGACGACTGCGATGCCCGCAGTCGCCCACACCACACGGGAGGACCGACCGGCGCCGGCGGAGACGGCAAGCCAGAGTGCCTCGGGTGCGACGGCGAAGAGGGCGAAGTAGTGCGTTGCCAGGGCGAGGCTTGAAGCGAGTGCCCAGAGGGTCAGCGTACGGACGGTCGGAGCGCGAAGCGACCGGACGAAGAGGAGGAAGGAGAGCGACGAGAAGAGTACGAGCAGCGCGTACGAGCGAGCGTCCTGCGAGTGCCAGACGAGTAATGGGCTGACCGCAGAGAGCCCCGCGGCGACGAGCGCGGCCCTGTTCGACACGAGCTCGGCCGCAATCGCGTAGACGACGAGAACAGTGGCCGTTCCAACGAGGGCTGAGAACGATCGGAGCCCGACCTCGTCGCTTCCGAAGACTCGCGACCAGGGCCAGATCAGAACGTAGTAAAGGGGTGGCGTTCCCTCGCTCCCCGGGAGCGCCCGCAGCATGCTCACGAAGCTCCGCCGCACGAGCTCGACTGTCGCACCCTCATCGCGCCAGAAGCTGCGGGCACCGAGATCACTGAAGCGCAGGAGCGCGGCGGCGAGCACGACGCCGGCGAGTGACCACATAGTGGGATCGGCGAGACGACGCCTCACATCGCAGAGCATAGGGAGGCTGTTTTCGCATGGAAAGTGCAGACGACCCCGTGGGCTCGCCACGGTGGCGGTGGCCCCGCGACCCCTCGGCGGGCTCGCGGTCGCCGCTGCTCTCGGCGCGCGCCGGCTCGTCTCCCTTCGGCGCCGCGGAAGAACCTTCCGCATCCCTGAAAAGCCCCACTAGGCATGGCGCTGGCCCCCGTCGGTGGGGCCATCCCCCATTGGGGGGATGTGAATTAAAGGACGTTGTAAGGCCACCGATAGTGCAAGGCGATGGCCTCTCCAAAGCTCGCCATCTTTGCCGCCGCTTTCGCCACGCTCCTCGCCTTCACCGGAACGGTGGGTAGTAAGCCGCCGCCCGGCCACCAGCCGCCGGGCCAGTCTGCTCCGACAAACACCACGCCCCCGGTGATCGGTGGGACCGCGCAGGTCGGTCAGACGCTGACTGGCAGCCCGGGGACTTGGAGCGGCTCGCAGATCGCCTACGGCTACTGGTGGCAGCGATGCGACAGCGCTGGAGCGAACTGCTCGGACATCACTGGCGCGACGACTTCCAGCTACCAGGCTGTATCGGCGGACGTCGGCTACACCTTGCGGCTGAAGGTCACCGCCTCGAACCAATGGGGCACGGCCAGCGCGGTGTCGGCTCCGACCGCTGCAGTGACTGTAAGTACGACCGCCAGCGACACAACCGCTCCGACCGTTGCGCTCACCTCCCCCGCAGACAACCCGCTGGGCGGGTACACGACCCTGGACGGGACAGTCACGGTTTCCGCCGACGGCTCCGACAACGTGGGGGTCGCGTTGGTCAGCTTCTACTTCGGGAGCGAGTTGATCGCAACCGACACGGCGGCTCCCTACTCGGTCAACTACGACACCTCGAAGTGGCCGGATGGGCAGACGTCCACGCTCAAAGCCGTGGCCAAGGACGCGGCCGGAAACCAGGCGGGCGACTCGATCTACGTCAAGATCGGCTCCAGCACGTCGTCGACGGCGACCATCAGCCCGAGCTCGCTGCCGGGCGCGACCGTCG
>WNFU01010877.1_pt1 | contig 38906 bp, 43 predicted proteins | sample 5400121 | NCBI WGS metagenome assembly WNFU01 (sample SAMN13153360, study PRJNA577476) | soil metagenome | isolation source: 100 cm soil or saprolite under grassland replicate 1 | place: USA:California | collected 2016-06-15
GACGGCTCTACACGTCAAACCAGCAGCGCCTTCGGGCCCTCCCCGGATGGCTCAGCTCCTACAATTGTCGCCGACCCCATACCGCGCTGGGAGGTCGACCTCCGTTCAGTCGGCTGTGACAACGTCGGTGGGAACGACATCTAGGCCACGGTCCGGAGCACTAGAGCGATCATCGTGAAGTGGCAAGCCGCGGCGGCCACCATGAACGCGTGCCACACCTCGTGGAACCCGAACGTCGCCGGACTCGGGTCCGGGCGCTTGCTGGCGAAGACGATCGCTCCCACCGTGTACAGGAGCCCACCGGTCAGCATCAGCAGGAACTGAGGGAGCGTCATCCCCCGTAGGAGCTGTGGGAACGCGATCACGGCGAGCCATCCTAGTGCCATGTACAGGACCCCGGTCACCACGTGGAGGCCGTCGATCCTTGCCAGCTTCAGCGCGATGCCGAGGGCCGCCCCGAGCCAGGCGATCGACAGGATCGCGACGGACCAGGGTCCGTGAAGCACGAGGATGCTGATCGGTGTGTAGCTCCCAGCGATCAACACGAAGATCATCGAGTGGTCCAGTCGCTTCATGCGGCGGATCGCCTTGGGCGACCATCGCACGCGGTGGTACGCGGCGCTGGCGCCGAACACCGCGGTGAGGCTCAACGCGTAGATGGCGGCGGCCGCGCGGGCGGCGGCATTTTCTGCCAGGAGCACCAGCACCACGCCGGCGGGGATCGAGAGGAAGAACGCGACCAGGTGGATCCACCCACGGAGGAGGGGCCTGACGGGTGGAGTGGCTTCGGGCATCGGCGAGATGGTATCGCCGCCCCGGAGCGGTTCAGCCGATGTGGTGGAATGAGCCCGATGCGACCGAGGTTCTTCGCCACACCGTCGGAGTTCCGCGCATTGCTGGAGAGCCACCATGCGACGGCCAAGGAGCTCCTCGTCGGATTCCACAAGAAGGGTTCGGGCATACCGAGCATCACCTGGCCCGAGGCCGTCGACGAGGCCCTCTCGTTCGGGTGGGTCGACAGCGTCCGGCGCAGCATCGATGACGTGAGCTATACGAACCGGTTCACCCCCCGAACGCCTCGGAGCAGGTGGAGCGCGCGGAACATCGAGCGAGCGAAAGAACTGATCGCCTAGGGGCGCATGCACCCAGCCGGCCGTAAGGCGTTCGAGGACCGAACGGAGGACCGCTCGGCGATCTATTCCTACGAGCAACGGGAGCAGGCGAAGCTCGGACGTGAGTTCGAGCGTCAGTTCCGTTCCAACACGAAGGGGTGGGCCTTCTTCATGTCGCAGCCTCCCGGATATCGAACGACGGCCACCTACTGGATCGTCAGCGCGAAGCGGGAAGAGACAAGGCGAAGGCGGCTCGCAACGCTGATCGACGACTCGGCGCACGGGCGCACTGTCCGGCCGCTGACGTCCCCGGCCAAGAGACGCTGAACGTAGCCGAGCCCTTGGTTCAGGAGCCGTCGCCGATCCGGTAACCGACACCCCGGACCGTCTGGATGAACCTCGGCGACCGCCGATCATCCCCGATCTTGCGCCTCAGGCTGGAGACGTGCACGTCCACCACGTGGTCATCGCCGAACCAGTCCGGACCCCAGACCAACTCCAGCAGCTTCGCGCGGGTGAACACCAGCCCCGGCCGCGCGGTCAGCCTCTCCAGGAGATCGAACTCCAGCCGCGTCAGTTGGACCTCCCCGCCGTCCACGTAGACCTCGCGCGCGTCCGTGTCGATCGCGACACGGCCGATGTGCCGTCTGGGTGTGCGCGCCGCCACCGCTCGGGGCCGCACAACGTGGGGGACCTCGACGCCGTCGAGCCACACGGTCTGCGAGACGGCCGCCTCCTCCCCCGCGAGCGTCCGGACCACGTCGAGGGGAAAGTAGCCACGACCCTGCGCGGCCCATCGGAGTGCCTCGAGGATCTCCTCGCAGCTCGCCCCCTTCACCACATAGCCGGTGGCGCCGGCGCGAATCATGTCGACGATCGTGGCCCGGTCCTCATGCAGCGAGAGCGCGACCATGTGCGTCCGCGGCGATCGCCACCCTATCCCCAGCGCGGCCCTGACGCCCCCGCCACCGGGCATGCCCACGTCCAGTAGGGCCACGTCGGGCCGGGTCACCCTGGCCACCTCGACTGCCTTCTCGGCGTCCGCGGCCACCCCGGCCAGCTCCAGGCCCGGGTCTGCGTCGACCACGCTCGTCAGGATCTCCCTCACCTCGGGCTCGTCGTCGGCGATGAGGACCCGAAGCGGATTGGGGAGGTATGACTCGTCCGCCGGTTCGCTCTCCGATTCCGGCGATGGCCTGGCCGATCGAGTCTCCATCTCCACCACGGTTCCCACTGAGGCCTCCAATCGCCCGCGCTCCGCACGGAAGTATCGAGGGCAGTCCCTCCCATTCCTATAGCCCCTGGTGCGGATTTCCCGTGTCGGCCGAACCTGGGAGCCGTTGGCGCACGCGAGCTGGGACGAACGGGCGACCTAGGTCTGACGCCAGCCAGACCCTCGCCGAATCACCCGATGGTCGGATGTCGAAGATGAACCCGGGGGGCTATGTACTGGTCTAGTGTCTCCCGCCGATACCTTGATACGAGTACCATGACCCCCCCGAGATGAGGCCCCCCATGGATCGCATCAGGGTCTTGATCGCAGACGACGAACAGTCCGTGCTCGATGTCCTGACCGCCGTGATGGACGCGGAGTCCGACCTCGAGGTCGCGGCCTCGGCCAGGGACGCGGAGACGGCCATCCAGCTGGCAACGCGGGAGCAGCCCGACGTCGCCATCCTCGACGTGCGGATGCCGGGGGGTGGGGGACCCAGGGCGGCCCGGGAGATCCTTCGGAGGTCGCCATCGAGCAGGGTCATCGCGCTCTCGGCCCACGAGGAGGTTGACAGCGTCCTCGAGATGCTCCGGGCCGGGGCGCTCGGTTACGTGGTCAAGGGTGACTCCACCGATGCCATCGTCAAGGCCATCCACCGGTCCCTCGACCATAAGGGGACGTTCTCCTCCCAGGTAACCGGCGACATGGCGCACGCGCTTGCCGAGCAGCTCCATATGGTCTCGAGGGGAGCCAAGCAGCGGCGGCATGAGGTGGAGGACCGGATCAGCCGCGTGCTGGACGGGGACGGCGACGAGCTCTACATGGTCTACCAACCCATCTTCGACCTGAAGGACAACGGGGTCGTGGGGCTGGAGGCGCTCGCCCGGTTCACCTCCCCCCCGGATCGCTCGACGGACACGTGGCTGGCCGAGGCCGAAGCTGTCGGGCGCCTTCTCGAGATGGAGCTGGCGTGCCTCCGCACCGCGCTCCTTGACCTGGAGCGTCTACCGGAGGAGGCCTACCTGAGCCTGAACGTCTCCCCCGCCATGGCCATCGCCCCCGAGCTTCACGAGGCGCTCGATGGCCTGCCGGCCGAGCGGCTGGTCCTGGAGATGACCGAGCACGCGAGGGTCGACGACTATCCGGCGCTGAAGGCCGCCCTCGGCGGCTTCCGGGAGCGAGGGGTCCGGCTGGCGATAGACGACGCCGGGGCGGGATTCGCCAGCCTCCGGCACATCGTGTTGCTCCATCCCGACCTCATCAAGCTCGACATGACGCTGACCCGGGATGTCCACGTCGATGAGACCCGACGAGCCCTCGTCGCGGCCCTCGTCGCCTTCGGGTCCCAGATCGGGGCCAAGGTGGTGGCCGAGGGCGTGGAGATCGCCGAGCAGCTAGCCACGCTGCGGCAGGCCGGCGTACAGTTCGGTCAGGGCTTCTATCTCGCCCGGCCCAAGGCTTTACCGATTGTAGGAACCACGGAGTCAAGTAAAGAGTTGATCTTGGCCGATACAAGAGCTGATGGCTCGGCCCGGGAACGGGCAGCGACCTAGGAACGGAGCAGGAGGAGCTCGATGGGTCAGATCTCCCGGAGGGGACGTCCCACCGTCCGAAGTTGGTTCGCGATTCGGCTCGGAATGGCCGCCCTGTTGGTGGCCTCGGCATTCATCCTGATGTCCGCTCCGGCGATGGCCTGCCCGGTGACCGACCTCACCTGCACGGTGGCCGATCCCGTCACGGCCGTCCAGGACACCACCACGGAGGTGGCGGGCACCGCGACGAGCACGGTGGACCAGACCACCACGACCGTCGAGGAGACGGCTGCCACGGTCACGGATCAGGTGAACAAGACGGTGGAGCCCGTCACCGACACTGTCAAGGACATCCTCGGACAGGCGCCCGATACCGGCGTGATCGATGACCCCACCGGGATCCTGCCCGACGTCCTGGGCTCCACGGTCCAGCCCTCCGGCCCCGGCGCCACGGAGCCCGGCGGAAACGCAACCGCGACCGGTCCTGGCGGAGGGAAGTCCCGAATCGCAGGCGGCGCCGTCAGCCCCTTGAGCTTCCGCCGTGGACCGGTGAAAGGGTCCGTCGCGGCGACGATCTCCTCGACCCCTGCCGTCTCGCTGACGGCCCCGCGCCGAGGGCTCTTCGAGCGGATCGGGTCCCTGGCGATCCAGGCGGCGGAGGCACTCGCCTTCCCGCTGGCGCTCGCGGTGATCGTCCTGCTGTTCGTGGCGGTCCAGAACCGGATCGACCGCAAGGACCCCAAGCTCGCGCTTGCCCCGGTCGCGCCAGATCTCCTGAGGTTCGAGTGAAACTGGCTCGGCTGGTCACATGCGCGTACCTGGTGCCGACGCTCGCCCTTCCTCCCGCGGTCCGCACGCTCTCGCGAGAGCCCGCGGTACTCGTGTCCGGCGCGCTGCTCCTGATCGACGGCGTGTACCTCACGTGGGTCACGTACGCGACCGGAGGCTTCGAGAGCCCGCTCCGCTTCCTAGTGTTCGTGCACGTTGTGGCGGTCACGTTGATCGCGTCGTCCCGGACCGGGTTGAAGGTCGCCGCATGGAACTCGCTCCTGCTCCTCGTGGTGCTGTACGCGCAGGCGGCGCACTACATCGACACGAAGGAGACGCTCCTCTCGGCCTTGCCGGGGCAGGGCGAGCATTTCCGGCTGTTCGCCATGCTGAACGTGGCCGCGCTGTGGGCGGTCGCCCTGGTGACGGCGGCGTTCTCCTCGGTCAACGAGCGCGAGCTCCGGGCTCAGAAGGTCGACCTGCACCAGCTGTCCGCGATGGTGCGGGAGATCGATGCGCGGACCGACGCCTTCGAGATCCCGCACATCCTGCTGGACAAGCTGTCCGCGGTCTTCGGGTTCACTCGGGGCGTCATCCTGGCATCCCCCGAGGAGGACCTCGCCGTGCTGGCATACCGAGGCGATGCCGAGCCTCCGCTGATCGTGTCGGGTCTAGACCCCGTGATGGAACGGGCCTGGAAGCATCGGCGGACCCAACTGGTCAACCTCGATCCCGGTGTCGATCCACGCCTGGGGGCGCTGTTCCCCTTCGCCGGGCGCCTCGTCGTCGTGCCGTTGTTCCTGGACAGGGGGCAGCGGCTGGGGATCCTCGCGTTGGAGCACGCCGGGAACGCCGACCGGATCAAGCGTTGGACGGTCACCGTGATCGAGCAGTTCGCCGCCCATGCCGCGATGGCCATGCAGAACGCCTGGCTCCTGGACGAGATCCGGAACCGGCTGGAGGAGAACCGAGCGCTCCAGCGGGAGCTGATGGCCGAGAACATGTCGCTGGAAGTTGCCGTGGACGAACGCACCACGGAGCTCACCGACAGCTTGCGGAGCCTTCGGCTGGTGGAGGACGCCCGCCAGAAGCTCGTGGGCCAGTTGGTGCACGCCCAGGAGGAGGAGCGGGTTCGGATCGCCGAGGACATCCACGACGATCCAGTCCAAAAGGTCGTGGCCGCCAGCATGCGGCTCCAGCTCATCCGAAAGCAGGTGCAAGACCCGGACGTGCGGGCGTCCCTGGACAAGCTGCTCGAGTCCATCAGGGCCTCGATCTTCAGCCTGCGGCACATGATCTTCGAGCTGCACCCCTCCGTCCTCGAGCACGAGGGGTTGGCGCCGGCCCTACGAGAGCACATGGCCAAGCTCGAGAGCGATCTGGAGTTCGAGCTCCAGGACGACTTCCACCAGGAACCCTCGGGCGAGACCCGGGTCCTGCTGTTCCGCATCGCGCAGGAGGCCCTGGGGAACGTGCACAAGCACGCCAGGGCCAGAAGGGTCGAGGTTCACCTGAGCCAGGACGAACATGGATACAAGGTGGAGATCCGCGACGACGGGGTCGGGTTCACCCCCCCGCAGCTGCTGAGCTCGGCGCCCGGACATCTCGGCCTGTCCTCCATGCGGGAGCGTGCCGAGCTGGCCGGTGGGTGGTGCCAGGTCCACAGCCTCCCCGACTGCGGGACGACCGTACAGTTCTGGCTCCCCGCGACGGCCCTCACGCCGGTGGGCCAGATCGAGCCCGACGACGCCGACCGATCCTCGGACGTGCATCTGGCGCGGTCGCTTCCCGACATCGACGTCCGCAGCGCCAGCCTCTGACGCCGGGCACCCGCACACGCGCGGGAACGTAGTTTCCCCGCATGCCTCGCATGCCATCGGCGGGTTACGTTCCGAGTTGGCCCTGATCTCGAGGAACTGAAGCTCCTCAGCGCCAACGAGCTCGCCGAGCTGCTTGGCGTGCGCAACGAGTAGGCCGCCGTCCTGAGCGAGCGCAAGATCAACGAGGCGATCGTCCGACTATTCGCCCTCGGCCGAAGGTCGTACGACGCCTGGTTCACCATTCGACCGATTGCTCGGCGATGATCCCGCTCCTACCCTCGAGAACGTGATAACAGGAAGTTTCCCAATGAGACGAGGGGTCTTGCTGACCGCGCTCGCGATCGTGGCACTCTCGTCGAGCCTCGCGGTCGCGCCGATCGCACACGCCGCGTTCCCCGGGCAGAACGGTCGCATCGCCTACGTGACGACCGTCGGCGACCACAGGGTCATCGAGACCGTTGACGCTCAGGGTGGGGATCGCCAACCGTTGATCGACCTCGGCAGCGGCCGCGACGCGATCTATCCGGCGTGGTCGCATGACGGCCTCAAGATCGCCTTCGCGGGGCAGGAGTCGCCCGGAGGGCCGTTCGTCATCTACACGGCGAACGCCGATGGAACGGGCTCGCCGCAACAAGTCACGACGGAAGGACGGTCCGGTTGGGTCTCGGATACCGACCCGGCGTGGATGCCTACCGGCGGGTTCATCGCGTTCGTCCGGACATTCGTCGACGACAGGTCCGAGATCTGGCTGGTTGATGTTGTGACCGGCTCGACCGGGGGCGACTCCATGTCTGGCCTCGACGCGAGGGATCCCGCCTGGTCGCCGGACGGCGGGCGGATCGCCTTCACCGTGAGAGAGCACACATGCGTCCAACCGCCATGTCGTTGGGGCATGCTCATCAAGGACGTCTATCGAGCCGAGTACACCTCTCTATACGACCCCTATTTCGGCGACTACGACTGGCACCATCCCGACTGGTCGCCCGACGGCACGATGATCGTCGCCCGGTTCGGCCAGGACGAGGCCCCGCTCCACGTCTCCGGTGTCCGAGTGTTCGACGTCGGCTCCGGGCATGCGCTCGACGGCTCGCTGACGCCGTGCCACATCATGACGGATCCGTCGTTCTCCCCCGACGGCCGATGGGTGCTCGTCACGGCGACGCCCGTAGCCGACTCCGCCACCGGCGAGTTGGGCGAGCCGAACCTCTGCGCCATCCGGACCGACAACAGCGAGACGTACCTGCTCGATGGAGCCGCTCCAAGAAGCGATGCGACATGGGGTGCGGTTCCAGGCTCGGAGCCACCACCCCCGTCGGAGATTCCACCCCCTCCACCGCCGGACACCTCGCCTCCGACCCTCGAGTTCCGGCCGGAGCCTTCGTCCACCGAGTGGATGGCCCCCAGCTGGGGCGGGTCCGTCTACGTCTTTGCCACCGATGACCGACCGTGGCCGTCCATCGAGTGCACGAACAACGGCTCGTGGCTGCCCCTGACCGCCTGGATCACCTGGCGGGTGGGATCGTCGGTGAAGGGGGTCGCCAAGCTCCCCGAGGGCAGGAACGACCTCGAATGCACGGCGAGGGACAACGGGGGAATAAACTCGGTCACGGCATCGGCGACGTACCTGGTCGATCTGCCTCCGACGATCGAGAGCGTTACCGTTTCGCCTACGGTGGCCCCCGTGGGCGACGACGTCTCGGTCTCGGCGGTCGTCAGCGACGCGGGCTCAGGAGTGCAGTCGGTGGATTTCGCGGTCAACGGCACCACGTCAGGCGCCGTGGCGAGCGGAGAGATGTCGGCGTCCGGATCGACGTTCACGGCATCGTTCGTCCCAGCGTCGCCCGACCTCTTCGAGGTTCACGTGTCGGCTCGCGACAAGTCCGGGTTGATCACCAAATCGTCCGTCCCCTTCGTCTCCTACGACCCGTCGGCGGGCTCAACGGACGGAACGGGATGGATCGTGCCCGGCGGTTCAACGTCCGACTCCAGCGACAGCCTGCCCGGCATCGACGGCGTTCAGAAGGCCTCCTTCGGATTCACGGCCAAATACAAGACGTCCTCGTCGGTGACCCCGGCGGGCGGCCTCACGTTCTCGTACGGCAGCCGGTTCAAGCTGCAGAGCAAGCAGCTCTCGTGGCTCGCAGTGGCGGACGCGGACACCGCCTACCTGGGTGGCGTCGCCTCGATACAGGGCAGGTACGGCGACTTCCCATTCGTGGCCGCGATTGTCGACGGCGCGAGCACGGGCGGTCGCGATCGCTTCGAGCTGTGGGTCTACAAGCCGGGCACCACGATCGACTCGCAGACGCTCTTCTCTGCGTCCGGCGATGCGGGGGGACAGATCAACATTCGCACCTGACCCGGCGGCCCGGTGACGTCGTCCCCCGCCGCACTTCATTGCTCCTCGTGGAGCAGACTCCGAACGGTCGCCGCGGCGGCGAAGAGGTCGGCGCCTGCGGCGATCCACGGCACGATCGAGGGGCCCGAGTCGATCTTGTTGCGAACGCCGTGGCTCAGCGGCCGGGGCCGGTGAGGCGAACCTCACCGTGCTTGGTGAGCACGAAGACCTGCCAGTTGTAGTACGCGTAGAACGTCCTGGGGTCGCGGGTCATCTGGCGCCGCGTAGCGCATCACGGCGTCGACGTACTCCGGCACCGGGTTGTAGTGGTACAGCGCCAGCCGGTAGTTCTCGGGTGCGCCCGAGGCGCGGAGGTAGTTTGCCGCCCCGAGGATCGCGTCGTGAGGGTCGTGCACGTAGCCCCCCAGGCCGTTGGCCGCCCACGTCGAGGGGATGAACCGCATTGGCCCCTGCGCACCAACGGAGCTGGCTGACTGCACCTTGCCAAACTTCCTCTCCCGAATCGCCTCCGTGGCGGGGCCGGGGGAGGTCCTCGCGAGCCGGGCCGTGGTGGAGGCAGTGGACGATCCGTCGCTGCGCTTCGAACGCGTCGACGAACGGCCCTTCAAGGGGATCTCGGAGCCGGTCACGCTGTTCCGCGTCTCGCGGGATGGGCGCTGAGCAGACACGTGGATAGGGGCACAGCGGCCTAGATCGAGGGAGCGTCGAGGATCTTGCGCGTGCGCCTGGCCATGCCCTCGAGGAGCTTGAGCGCGAGCTCCGGCTCCTCGCGAAGGAGGCGGCGGAACGCAGCTCGTTCGATCCGGACCGTGGTGAGTGGCGTCGCGGCAACCACGGTCGCCGTCCGACGCTCGCCGTCCAGGAGAGCGAGTTCACCGAAGAAGTCACCCGGTCCGAGGTCGGCCTCGCGTCGGGCTGTGACGATCTTGCCCTTCACGACTCTCGCGTTGCCATCGACGATCACGTAGAACGCTCGTCCCGGGGTGTCCTTCTTCACGATGACCCGGCCAGCGTTGTAGGTGATCTCCTCCGTGAGGGCCGCGACGCGCCCGAGATGCGCGCCGGAGAGCCCGTCGAAAAGGGGGACTCGGCCGATCAGTTCGACAGCCGGACGGCGCTTCCTCGCAACGCTTCAAATGTGATCTGGGGAGCCAGGGGCGAGCTCAGCAGGTGAGATGGAGCGCAGCCGCCGTCCGCGCAGGGTCGCACTCGGCGAACCGCCTCACAGCCTTCGTCGTCGGCAGGACCTCGACCTCAATACCCCGGCGCCGGAGGGCTTCGAGAGCCCCGGGATCAGGGCGCATCTGTGAGGTGGCTCCGGCCCCGACGACAAGGCGCTCGGGCAGCTCGTCGATCACCTCGGCGAGGTCGTCGAGCACCAGGCCGTGGCCCTCTCTCCGCCACCAGTTCGCGACCACGCGCGCAGGGAGCACGATCACGTCGCGAGTGTGCGTCTGGCCGTCGACGACGACGTGCCCAAACCGGTAGTCCCGGATCCGTTCCACGCGTCCATCATGCCGAAGGAATGACCTTCGTTAACAGCAAAGAATGGTTCGTGACTCGGATCGGCCGTGAACTCCAGCACCATCGAAGTCATGACCACCCATTGAGCGAGAGCCTTCTGAATGCTCCAGAGCCTATTAGGGTCGATACAGGGACGAGCGAGCGCGTGGCTTAGAGGCCGGGGCCGGTGAGGCGGAGCTCGCCGTGCTTGGTCAGCACGAAGACCTGCCAGTTGTAGTACGCGTAGAACGTCCTGGGGTTGCGAGTCATCTGACGGGCGTAGCGCATCACGGCGTCGACGTACTCCGGCACGGGGTTGTAGTGATAGAGGGCGACTCGGTAGTTCCCGGGCTCGCCTGAGGCGCGCAGGTAGTTGGCCGCCCCGAGGATCGCGTCGTGAGGGTCGTGCACGTCGCCCCAGGCCGTCGGCCGCCCACGTCGAGGGGATGAAGTGCAGGGGGCCCTGCGCGCTGGCCGAGCTCGCCGACACGACCCGTCCGAACTTGGACTCGGCGTAGTTTCCCAAAGACGCGCCTAGCTTGGTTCGTCGTGATGCCGCAGCGGGCCGCCGCGACCTCCTGTGGCAGGCCGTCGCGGATCACCTTCACGAGCTGCTTCTCGACCGGTAGGGCCTTCGCCGCCATCTCCACGGCCATCGCGGGACCGTCCCCCGGTGGCTGCCTCAGCGGGCAGCGCACAGGGCCGGAAGGTCGGTCCCGTCCGAACGGATCTCGGAGGCACGTCAAGAACAGTAGATGTCCTCGGCGACGGATTCGGCCGGGTCAAAGCCGGAGGAGTTCTGGGCGACGACGACGACCTTCGAGCCGTCACGAGCCGCGAGCGAGGCCGTGGAGTAGAAGTCACCGTCGCCCCCGTGCCCCCACGCCACTCCGCAGGATAGCTCGATGCGGAAGATCCCGAGGCCGACGCGGTGTCCTTCACCACTCTCGATGGTGCGGGTCATGTCCGCCAGGAGATCCGGACCTAGGAGCTGGCCGCCGAGGAGCGCCGCGAAGAAGGTCGCCACGTCGTCGACTGTCGAGACGATCCCCGCGTTGCCCCTGATGGGGCCGGAGGCCGGATACCGGACCACCGGATAACCGAGCCACGGACCCTCATCCGGCGACCCGATGGCCGCCGTCCCGTAGCTGGTGTCCTCGAGGTCGAGCGGACGGAAGATCCGATCGAGGACGACGCGTTCGAGGGGGCGGCCGGTCACCTCCTCCACGATCTGCCCGAGGAGGACGTAGTTGGCGTTCGAGTAATAGAAGCGTGTCCCGGGAGGAAACACCGGCTGACCCGGTCCGATGCTGTCGCCGACCAGCCCGCTCGAGTGGTTCAGGAGCTGTCGGACGGTGATCACCCGAACCGCCCTGAGCACCCCGGGAAGGAAGTCCCCCACCGTGTCCTGCAGCGACAGACGCCGCTCACCCACGAGCTGGAGGACGACCGTGGCGACAAAGGTCTTGGTTGTGCTCTGGATATGGAACCGGTCGTGCGGGTCCGCTGGGCGCCCCGGCTCCGCCTCACCGAAGGCACCTCGCTCGATACCCGCATCGGTTCGCACGAGCGCGACCGATCCCTTCTTCGTTCCCAGGGCCCGAAGCGCGCGTTCGAGGTTGGACGTCTCGGGTCGATCGCGTTCGCTGGGGCTGACCTCCGTTCGATCGCACCCGCTCGCGGCGATGACCGCCGTGACCAGGAGCACGGCTGAGAAGCGAACCAATGCCCCTGTGCCCGTCGTCATCCCACCGGGTCCCAGGCGATCGCTCCGTCCGGCATTACGCTCTTCGCCTCCCGTATGTGGGTCCCGTCAGGGACCATGGCGAACAGCGTCCGGTTGCGACGAAAGCACAAGCCGCGAGCCGTCTGGATAACAGGCGTACGGGTCGTAGCCGCGCCCCGATCGCGACCCTCGCGTCGTTCATCGCCACGTGGCTCCCACCTAGCGTCTCGATGCATTCTTGGCCCTTGCTCGACGGCCACCAATGAGCACAGCGACCAGCACCACTAGAGTGATTGCGTAGACCAACGGGGCGGCTAGGCCCGAGCCCGTCGAGTTGGGCTCACCGGGCACCGCCGAAAGCAGTGGGTTCCAGGGCCCGGCATGTGCTGGGTATTCGAATACTTGGACGTGCGTCCCGTCGGCGTTGGCGATCGCAAGCCGCCGAAGTACCGAGCAACACCCCTGGGTGGGAACCTCGAACGCGATGCGTGACCCGTCGGGCGACCAGTAGGGATTCGACCCGTCGGGGATCACCGTCGTGAGATCCGAGCCGTCGGCACCGACCACCCGAATCCCGGTTTCCCTTGAGCAGGTGAACGCGATCTGGGTCCCGTCGGGGGACCAGACGGGCCGGAGGAAAATCGGACGCAGACAGTTCACCGCCTGCCTGTCGAGGAGCACCCGATCGCCCGTCCCGTCTGCGTTCATCACCCGGAGCGCTTGACCTGGGAAATCCCCGGAGTAGAAATAGGCGATCTTCGTCCCATCGGGGGAGAAGGTCGAGCCCGGGTTGACCGCGTCCTCTCGGAGGATGCGCGGCGTGCCACCGTTGAGGATGCGCGGCGTGCCACCGTCGGCATCCACCGTGTAGATGCCGCCGGAAGCGGCGAAGATGACCTGCGATCCGTCGGGCGAGAACGAGGCGACTGGATAATACATGTCGCCGATGTTCACAGAGCTGTTGGTCACCAGCCGCGTCTCGGTTCCATCCGCGTTCAGCACGAACAGACCCGTCCAGGACTGTGCGGGACGATCCCGATAGCGCCAGATCAGCAGCTTGGAGCCGTCGCTCGGCCACGCGAGAGGCTCCCCCGGGCGGTCGCTCAGCTGGATCCGCGCCTTTGGGTCCATCGGCCGGGTGGGGTCGACCGCCCAGATGCCCATGGGAAGACCTGGCTTGACGCTGTCATTGCCGTAAACGATCCACCCACCGACGTCCGCGAAGATGCCCGAGGGCGAGGGTGCCGGGGACGGCTCGTCCGCCGGACGCTCGACCGTGCGAAAGGTACGGACAAGGGCCGCGAAGCTCACGACCGCGACGATGATCGCGAGTACCGCAGTCGCAATCCGGCGGTTCCGCTGCCTGCGGGCGCGGCGGCGGCTGAGGTCCTCGAACGAGTACGAGGGTGAGCCGGCTCGGTCCATCTCGCTGTGTACGAGCGTTTGCAGGTCAGCCATCGATGGTCTCCTTCGAACTCCTGAGCGCCGAGCGCGCCTGGAAGTGGAGTGCCCGAACGGTTGATCCCTTGATCCCGAGGAGCTTGCCAGCCTCCTCGGCCGAGTACCCGAGCGCCTCCGTCAGCACGATCGCTGCCCGTTGCCTCGGTGGGAGCCGACCGAGCACCCCGGCTGCGACCGAACGTGCCTCCAAGGCGTCGTACTCGTCGAGCCGCTGCCCCCGGTGCACGGCACGCCTCATCGCGAGGAGTAGTCTTCTGGAACGATCGCGGAAGACGTTGATCGCTGTCCGATGCAGGTAGCCGGCTGGGTCCTCCAGGACGCTTACCCGATCCCACCGCTCCCAAAGCCTGAGGAACGCCTCTTGGCCGATGTCTTCGGCTTCCCGCCGGTTTCCGGTGATTGCGAACAGGACCTGGTGGAGACGCAGCTGCTCAGCCCTGAAGAACTCCTCGAACGACGCCGCTGAAGCGCCCACCGCCAGGTCCCCGCGGATGCCGAGCTCGCCCGGTGAGTTTCCCATCCTCCCCATACCTAGATTCAACGAGCGGCGCAGCCGAAACGTGTAGGACGATTGATCCTCGCGTTTCGCTGCGACATTGCCCCGTGCTCTCAAGCCACCGATGAGCACGCCGACCAGCACTACTACAGCGATCGCGTAGACCCAGGGGGCAGGTAGGCCTGAGCCCGTCGGGTTGGGGTTACCAGGCACCGCTAAAGGCAGTGGGTTCCAGGGCCCGGCACGTGCTGGGTATTGGAATACTTGGACGTGCGTCCCGTCGGCGTTTGCGATCGCAAGCCGCGGTATCGTCAGGGGGCCCCGGTGGGTGAGAGGGACGTCTCGGGTCCAGACAACCTCGAATGCGATCCGCGACCCGTCGGGCGACCAGTAGGGAATCCCGAAACCCGAAGTCCCGAGGGGGCCCAGCGCGTCTTCATTGGGGATCACCGTTCTGAGCCCGGAGCCGTCGGCACCGACCACCCGAATCCCGTAATCGTCGCAGCTGAACGCGATGTGGGTCCCGTCGGGAGACCAGGCGGGGCGGATGCCCGTAGACGGGTAGTAGCAGTCCACTGCCTGGCCGCCGAGGAGCACCCGGTCGCCGGTCCCGTCCGCGTTCATAACCCGGAGGGTGTGACTGGGTATACCCCGGATTTCGAAATAGGCGATCTTCGTCCCATCGGGGGAGAAGGTCGGGTTGACCCCGCCCTCTGCGAGGATGCGGGGCCTGCCACCGTCGGCATCCACCGTGTACATGCCACCAGAAGTCGCAAAGACGACCTCCGATCCGTCGGGGGAGAACGAACCGCCTGGATATATGTAGCGGGCGATGGGCCCAATCACGCCGACGTTCACAGACCTGTTGGTCACCAGCCGGGTCTCGGTGCCATCCGCGTTCAGCACGAACAACAGACCCGGCTCGCGCCAGATCAGCAGCTTGGAGCCGTCGCTGGACCAGGCGAGGGGCTTCCCCGGGCGGTCGCTCAGCTGGATCCGCGCCTTCGGGCCGTTCGGCCGCATTGGGTCGACCGCCCAGATGCTGTAATGGCCGTAAGGGCGCTTGAGGTCATCATTTTGGAACGCAATCCAGCCACCGACGTTTGCAAAGATGCCCTCGGGCGAGGGCACCGGTGTCGGCTCGTTCGCTGGACGCTGCGTGCCGCGGAAGCTCCGCACAAGGATCGACATGCTGAGCAGCGCGAGGATCGCGGCGATCGCGGCGGCAGTGATCCGCTGGTTCCGCCGCTTGCGGTTCCGGCGGCGAAGGAGCCGTTCGAACGCGGGCTCGGGGACGGGGACCCGGTCGCCGATCCGCTCGAGCGTGGTCCGGGCGCTAGGCATCCTCTGCCCCCAACCTCACCTTGAGCGCGGCCCGGGCCTGGGAAGCAAGAGAGCGCACGGTCGGCGGCTTGACCCGAAGGAGCCTGGCCGAGTCCTCGGCCGAGACGTCCAGCAGGTCGGTGAGCACGAGCGCCATCCGCTGTCGCTCGCTCAGAGCGGCAAGCGCGCGGACCAGCTCGTCGTGAAGGTCGACGTCTGCGAACGGGTCGGGCAGCGGCGTCGCCGCGGCCGCGATCGTCCGCCTGGCGGCAAGCCGCAGACGCCGGACGCGGCTCCTTGCCCCGTTCACGGCGATGCGGCACAGGTACCCGGCCGGGTTCTCCATGCGGCTCACTCGGTCCCATCGCTCCCACACCTTCAAGAACGCGTCCTGCATCAACTCCTCCGCTTCCTGGGTGTTGCCGACGATCAGGTACAAGGCGCGAAACAGGGCCTGATGCTCGGCCTGAAACAGGTCTTCGAAGGTCAGCTCAGACCGAGGAAGCTCGGCCGCGACTTCGAGCCCGACGATGCCCTTTGCGCGATCCACCTTCATTCAACGCTTGAGGATGGCCCTTCGTTCACGCACACGCCAGTTATCCATGTGCCCTCTCTGGGGGTCCAGCACTCCAGACGCGGCAAGCCTCAGAACCCCTCCGATGCATTCGGGGGGAAGCGCATTCGGCTGGCCACAGCCCTTGATCTGCGTCACCGCGCTTTGGGACTGACTCGGTCTCGCCGATAAGCGCGGACCCACAAGGTCCGACGATTGCCGTCGGGACGACCCACGCGTCCCCCGGGCCCGCTCCCCGGATCTCCTCTCTACATCAGGTCATCGATAGGTGTTGTGGTCCGATCGACTCGAGTTCGCCACCCGTTCCGGATCCGCCAGCCGCCCTAACGTGACTGCGGAACAACCTCCGAACCCGTAACGTTTCTGCTGCTGGGACGACTGAATGCCTGGAAGGAGACGACATGCCGGCCAAGATCCAGAAGTCCGAAGCGGAGTGGCGGGAGCAGCTCTCCCCCGAGCAGTACCACGTGCTTCGGGAGAAGGGCACCGAGCGAGCCTTCACCGGCGCCTACTGGGACGAGCACGAGCAGGGGGTGTACCGCTGCGCGGCCTGCGGAACCGAGCTGTTCCGGTCGGACGAGAAATACGACTCGGGCACGGGCTGGCCGAGCTTCTGGGAGCCGGCCTCATCCGACGCCGTGGAGCTCCACGACGACTTCAGCTACTTCATGAACCGGATCGAGGTGACGTGCGCGTCGTGCGGCTCGCACCTGGGGCACGTCTTCAACGACGGCCCCCAGCCCACCGGCCAGCGGTACTGCATAAACTCGTGCTCGCTCGACCTGGAGCGCCGCGACCGCTAGGCGTAGTTCCCACGAAGGTTGTTGACACGAAGAGAGCTTCCTTCACGGTGTGGGGCTGAGGACAGCTCCGACCGAAAGGGGGCTCTCGTGGCTGATACCAGTCTCTATATCCCGGCAGGTTGCTCAGCTCTCGACATTTTTCGTTCCTTCACATTCAAGAACGCTATAACCTCGACGGCTAGATGAATCTGGACTCCACGGCGCTCGTCGCACACTGGCCGTTTTCGGCATCCTCTGGAACGCAACAATCGTCGTCGTCGTCGTCATTTCAGAAGCCCCTGTCCTCTGGAAAGCCGCGGCGGTCGTGTACGGGGGCTTCGCCGTGGTGCTGATGGGTCTCGCTTGGTCTGGGAGAGACGATATTCCGCGCCTTCGGTTGTGGCAGAACATCGCGTTTCTTGTCGCAGCTGCACTCGTTGCGCTCGGCGCGTTTGTCTTTCGGTCCTAACAGGCGGGCAAGGATGGCTGATGTCAGAGACCCCGGGCCTGTGAGGCGGAGATCGCCGTGCTCGGTCAGCACGAAGACCTGCCAGTTGTAGTACGCGTAGAACGTCCTGGGGTCGCGGGTCATCTGACGGGCGTAGCGCATCACGGCGTCGACGTACTCCGGCACCGGGTTGTAGTGATACAGCGCGACCCGGTAGTCCGCCGGCGCGCCCGAGGCGTGGAGGTAGTTCGCCGCCCCGAGGATCGCGTCGTGGGGGTCGTGCACGTCGCCCCCCAGGCCATAGGCCGCCCACGTCGAGGGGATGAACTGCATGGGGCCCTGCGCGCCGGCTGAGCTCGCCGACACGACCCGTCCGAACTTGGATTCCGTGTAGTTCACGGCGGCCAGGACCTGCCAGGCCACCCCGAACCGGTTCTCCGCCTCCCGGTAGAACCCCAGCAACACCCCGGGCGGCTCGGGCAGCTGCGTCCTGATCAGGCCGGGGCTGGTGACCGGGCTCGCCAGGGACAGCAGGTCCGACCCCGCCGCCACGTTGATCCGGGCCTCCCTGGCCACGGATGCGCTGAGACGGGCCACGACCTCTCGAGCCAGCGCCGGATCCCGGGCCAGCATCCGGTAGATGCGCTGCTGGTAGAGGGCCAAGAGCTGGACGTCGGGCGGCGCACCTCCGCTCGAGACATCGCCCTCGGTCGTCCATCGATCGATCGCCACGCGGAGCGACCGAGTGGTGACGTCGAGCGCCGGGGCAAGCCTGTCCGGGGCCCGGGGGATCCAGGCATCGGGCTCAGGCAGGGGCCTCGACGGGCGTGGGCAAGGGCAGTCCGTCTCGGGCGGGGCCGGGGTGGCCGGTGACGATATCGCCGCCGGCGAGCCGTCGGACTCACGCAGTGCGTCCGCCCGGCCCCCACAGGATGCATTGACCAAGGACAGGGCGAAGCCTGCGGCGACGAGGGCGGGCATCCGGCTCGTCCGCGTCACGACGTCCCCTTGTAGTTCGCGATGGCGTGCAGCTCGTGCTGGACCTCGACGAGGTCGGCCTGGTCCCTCATCACCACGTCGATCGGCTTGTACGCCGACGGATGCTCGTCGAGCAGCTGCTCCGCGAACTGCCGCTGCCACGACGTGTCCCCCATCACCGGATCGAAGTCCTCGACCGAGAGCGTGGAGCGGGCCCGGCGGCGGGACATGACTCGACCTGCCCCATGCGCACAGGATTCGTAGGAATCGGGGTTGCCGAGCCCTCGGACGACGAAGCTCGCCTGCCCCATCGCTCCGGGGATCAGGCCGTAGTCGTCCACCCCGGCACGGATGGCTCCCTTGCGGGTGATCCATACCCTGCGGCCCTGGTGCTCCTCGAGCTCGGTGTAGTTGTGGTGGCAGTTCACGGTCAGGTCACCGTCGACCCACCGGCCGAGCACCTCGACGAGGAGATCATGGGTGGCGCCGAGCATCAGACGCCGGTTCTCCAACGCATATAGCTGCGACCACTTGAGGTCGCGCAGGTAGTTGTCGAATTCATCCGTGCCGCCCTCGAACCAGGAGAGCTCGTAGTCTTCGAGCGCGAGGCCCTCGCGCTTGGCGATCTCCTTGGCCAGGCGGGCGTGGATGGTCGCCAGCTTGTTCCCTCCGCCGCGCGACCCCGAGTGCAGCAGGATCCAGACCCGGCCGCTCTCGTCGAAAGCCAACTCGATAAAGTGGTTGCCCGAGCCGAGCGTCCCAAGCTGGACCATGGCCTGCCCCACCTTCTTCAACGTCGGCGGGGGCGGATGCGCGTCGAACCACTCTCGCGACGCCTCGGAGGCCTCCGCATGCCAGCGACCAAGGCCCGCCGGCACGGCATCACGCATGCCCGCGACCCATCGGGACAGGTGCTCCGGAGTCAGCTCTTCGCGAAGAAGCTCCAGCTGCCGAGCGGCCATCCCGCACCCGATGTCCACCCCGACGGCGGAAGGGATCACCGCGTTGCGGGTTGGGATGACCGTTCCGATGGTCGCACCCATTCCCAGGTGGGCGTCTGGCATGAGCGCCAGGTGCCCATCGAGGATCGTCAGGCGGGAGGTCCGTTCGGCCTGCTCCCGCGTCGCATCGTCCAAGATCGAGGCCCACGAGTAGAGGGTGTCGCTCAGCTTCTCCATATTCCGCTTTCCTACACTGGTCGCGGATGTCGGGCGCTGGTGGATGACCAGTCTCTCAAACGAGAGACACCATCCCCGCCGAAGTTCGCTACGCTTCGCCCATGAGGGAAGGCGGCGGGGTCGCCATCGGTATCGGTCTCGCGGTGTTCTTCTATCTTCTGCTGCTCCCGCTCCTGCTCGTCGTGTTCTTGTACGTGTTCTTCGGCATCTATGCCATGACGAAGGGAACCACGTTCGGCGCAGCCACCATCAACCTTCCGGTGTGGTTCGCCGGCGTGGCGGTGATCACGGCATTGCTCTTCGCCCTGCTCATGGGCGTGGTGTCGGTGATCGGCCGATCGCTGCACCCGTCGCGCCGGCGGCGCGAAGCCTGACCGCTGGCGTCACTTCCTTCAGGAAAGCGCGGCGACCGCGTCCTCCTCCAGGATGCTGAGGTAGGCATACAGCGCGAGGCTCTCGGCGCGGGGGTCGTCGGGGTGTATGGCGAGTTCGCTCAGGTCCTCTCGGACGTCGAGGCGGGTCCCGAGCACCAGCCGAAGGTTATTGATGGCAGACAGCCAGGCAAGGAGCTCGTCCTCCGAAAGCCGGTCAGAGTCGATCGTCCGCTCCATGACCTCGATCGCCGCCAGCCGCTCCGCCATCAGGTCGTCGCGGACCATCCCGTCGTACTCGGCCGCCTTCTGCGGATCGTCCGGGTACGCCGGCGGGAAGAGTCGACGGAGATCCGGGTCCGCGGCCGCCTCCTGCCCGGTCAGCATCTGCCGCAGCTGCGCGGGGAGCGAACGCAGGACGTCGCGTTCGGCCCCGGTGATGCGGAGGGCGAACCGGCCCCCCCGGACACGCTTGACCCTGGCCGGCGGCACTCAGCGATCCTTCTGCATGGTGGCCCACAAACCGTGGGCGTGGAGCCGGGACACGTCGAACTCGCACTTCTCCCGTGACCCATGCGACACCGCGGCCTTCCCCTTGTGATGGACGTCGAGCATGAGCTTGGTCGCCTTGTCCCGGCTGTAGCCGAACAGCTTCTGGAAGACGAAGACGACGTACGACATCAGATTGATGGGGTCGTTCCACACGATCACGACCCACGGGATCTCGGGCTCCACCACCTTCTCGTCGATGGGCTCGTCGATCTCCACGGGCTGCGTCTCGACGGGAGCCGTCTCGACGGGAGCAGTTGAGGGCATCGAGGACACCATACGGCGCCCGTCACATGAGGAGGGCGCGATGTCGCGGTGGCGGTTCGCACCGCGACATCGCGCCCTCGTACCTGCCGACGGGCTCCGTTACCCCACTCGAGGGAGCACGTACCACGCGAGGAACGCGAGGATCGCCAGGACGATGATCACGATCGCCGTGTACTTGATCGCCGCGTACCCCACGAGCGAGTTCGACTCGGGCTCATGGATCGTCGGTTCGTCGTGCACGTGCTGATCCTGTTGGTAGCTCATCCCGTCACCTCCTCTCGTTCCGCGGGTGCCCAGCCCGGACCGTTTCGTCAGCTCGCTCTCCGGTCCAGGGCCCGTTCCAACTGCGCCTTGTTCATCCGTGAGCGGCCCCGGACCCCACGATCCTTCGCCTCTTCGTACAGCTGGTCGAAGGTCCGTCCGCCCGGCCCCGCGTGCGAGCGGAGCCCTCCGCGGCGCCCCGAGGAGATGTCCTCGATGGACGTCCGGCTGGCCTCCTCGGCCTCGCCCGCCCGGGCCCGCTCCTTGTTCACGGTGCGGGCCGCGATCTCCTCGGCGATGCCCTCGGGTTCGCCTCGCTCGCGAAGCCCTTCCTTGATGTGCTCGTACTGCCGCTCGCGCTTCTGGTTCCAGGCTTTCTGCGGCATGGCTACCTCCTGATCGAAACCTCGCGGTCCCGCTCGGCCGCGACGGTCTTCAGTCCACCGAGGAACCCGCCGATTACACTGACGACTCCACCGGCCAGGATCAGCCACATGCCGACCTGCAGATCGTCCACCGTATTCACGACGTCCGCACGGATGGCCTGGATCAGGAACAGCACGAAGGCCACGATGCCCAGCGCCCCGGCCAACCGGATCAGCCACCCACCCCGGGTGGCCAGGCCGATCAGGCCGAGGATGGCGATGCCGATCACGATCGCGCCGGCCGAGGTGATGAACCGCGAGCCGCCGGACAGGGTGGTCCGGTAAAAGGCCTCCCAGCTCATCGAAGTCCCGGCGATCGCGTTCACCCAATCCAGCATTGCCCCCACGATCAGCAGGCCCGCGCCGAACAGGGTGAGGATCACCCGGCCGAGCATCGAGCCGACGGGCATGAAGCTGACCACTTCCTCGCGCCGCTCGCCCCTGCGCTCGGGCGTGGTGGACTCATGCACGTACGTGGGGTCCTTCGTCCTGTCGACGACCACCGGGTCATTACGGTCGACGACGACCGGCTCGTCCTCCGTTGCTGTCGTTCGATTCCGCCACATGTCTACACCCCCTTGGTGCACGTGGCGTGCACTACCACCGGCCCCCTTCGGGCCGCTCACGCCAGGGGTTTTCCCCGAAGGCAGGGTCCTCAAACGCCCAGGCCTGGTTTGCGCCTGGCGACGCTCGGGTACTGAGACGCCGAAGCGAAAAGGGCAGGGAAAGGGGCAGGGATGGGGATCATCGCGTGGTTGATCGTTGGACTCGTGGCCGGGGCCATCGCACGAGCCCTCCTGCCGGGGCCGGATCCCATGGGTGTGTGGGGGACGCTGCTCCTCGGGCTGGTCGGATCGATGATCGGGGGCCTGATCGGCAACCTGCTCGTGTCGGGCGATCAGGATCTGACTCCCACGGGGCTGATCGGCTCGATCGTGGGAGCGGTGATCGCACTCCTGGTCTACCGGGCGGCCACGAGGCGCCGCACGGCCTGAACAAGCGTGGGGGCCGGACTCCCTCAGGGTCCCCCCCACCTCTCCCGCCGGAGACCGGCCCTCCCCCCCTTCCCGTCGAAGACTCGACCTCCCGCCGATCGGATGACCTCGCGCTCCCACTGATGGGCCGACAGACCGTCGACCAAGACGCCGAGCGGCCCTTGGGGCGCCAGTTACGACCTTCGGCCGATTTCCCTCGCGGCGGGCCGCTCCTACCCTGGGAGCCTCAACGCAACGCCTCAGGGAGAGGATCGGTCCATGGAGAAGCTGCGGCGGCGATCGGCGCTGGGCATCATGGTCGTCGCGGCGATCGCCGTGGCGTCGTTCGATGCACCCGCCGCGGCCGTCCCTTCGCGACCGCCGGCGCAGCTCGCGGACCGCGATCGCAACCACCTCTCCGACGACCTCCAGGCCGAGCTCCGCCGCACTGGCGCGGGAGCGCGGTTGGCCGTGCTCGTCACGTTCTCCGGCCCCGGCGGCATCGCCTCGGCCCGAGAAGCCGTGGGTTCGTTCAGGGTCACCGAGCGGTTCGACCTGATCAGGGGGTTCGCGGCCGTCATGACCGGGGCGCAGGCCGAAGCCCTCGCCGCGACGCCCGGTGTCTTCCGGGTGGAGCGGGACTTCCCCGTGCAGGCCACGATGGACGCTGCCGACCGGGACTTCGGCACCGAGGCGGCGCGCCAGGACTTCAACGTCACCGGCCAGGGCGTCGAGGTGTGCATCGTGGACACCGGCGTCGATGCCGCCCACGAGCAGCTCGACTCCAAGACGTCCGTGGGCTCCACGTCGATCGCGTTCTTCGACGCGGTGAACGATCGAATCACTCCCTACGACGACCACGGTCACGGGACACACGTCGCGTCGATCGCGGTTGGCGACGGCACCGGTGGCCCGCAGGCCGCGACCTTCGGCGGCGTGGCCCCAGGCGCCAGCCTGTCGGTGGCCAAGGTCCTGAACTCGTTGGGCTCCGGCATGGCCAGCCAGGTCATCGCCGGCATCGATTGGTGCGCCGACCGGCCGAACGTCCGGGTGATCTCCATGAGCCTCGGCAGCTCCGTGGCCTCCGACGGCCAGGACGCCATCAGCCTGTCGGTCAACCGGGCCGTCGTGGAGAAGGGGAAGGTCGTCGTTGTTGCCGCTGGCAACTCCGGCGACGGCCCGAGCACCGTCGGCTCGCCCGGCGCTGCCGCCCAGGCCATCACGGTGGGCGCCGTGGCCGAGTGGTCCGCGCCGCCCGGGGCGCCGAACCACTCGGACGGCGTGTATCTCCCATACTTCTCCAGCCGCGGCCCCACGCTCGATGGCCGGGTCAAGCCCGACGTCACGGCGCCGGGCGTCACCATCACCGCCGCCCAGGCGGGGACGAATGGCTACGTCACCTTCAGCGGCACGTCGATGGCCACCCCGTTCGTCTCCGGCACGGTGGCCCTCGGCCTCCAGGGACATCCGACGTGGACGTCGGACGAGGTGCGAAGCGCCATCGAGGCAACGGCGCAGGACCGTGGACCGGCGGGCAAGGACAACGACTGGGGAGCCGGACTCCTGGACGGTTTCGGCTTCGTGGCCCGGGCCGAGGGGACGACGGGCCAGACGGCGTTTCCCGCCAACACCAGGATCCAGGGCACCGTGGCCGATCATGGGACGTGGACCTACGACTTCACCGTGGGATCGGGTGACCTCGCCGTCCCCATCGGCGCCACGCTCTTCATCGACGGCGCCCCCGAGTGCGTCCTCGGATTCGGCGGCTTCTGCTTCGAGTTCAACTGGGGCCCCGACCTCGACGCCGAGCTCCTCGACCCGAATGGTGCCGTCATCGCCTCGAGCACATGTGCGGCCGGTGCCGAGTGCGGGATCGGGCGCCAGGAGACCTTGCACGCCATGCCCACGGCGGCGGGCAGCTACACCATCCGCGTGTCCCCGTTCGAGGGTGACCCGTTCCTCGGCCGCGGTGGCTCCTTTGGCATCGACCTGTCGACCGGGCCGGTGGGTGGGTCGCCTCCGCCGCCTCCCCCACCGCCTCCGCCTCCCCCGCCGCCTCCCGCGACGATGCACGTGGGAGACCTCGACGGAACCGCGGCGCGCACCACGAACAGGCGATGGACGGCCACCGTGACCATCAGCGTGCACGACGGGGATGACGCGGCGCTCGATGGCGTCGTCGTCTCCGCCAGCTGGCAGGGCGACGCCTCCGCGACGTGCACGACCGGTGCGAGCGGCGCCTGCTCGGTCAGCAGGCAGTTCCAGAACTCCAGGACGAGCGTGTCGCTCACGGTGAACAACCTGTCGATGGACGGCTACGCGTATCAGCCCTCGGCCAACCAGGACCCGGACGGGGACAGCAACGGCACCACCATCAGCGTGAACAAGCCGGCCTGACCGATCGGGTCAACCGTCGGACCTGATCGATCGGGTCACCCCACGCGTCTGGCCTCCAGCCTCGGCGCGTGCGCCCGCTCGAACCGTCCGAACAACGCCGCCAGTCCGGCCAGGATGACCGCTGGCACCAACTCCCACACAACCCGTTCCATCCACCACCTCGGCGTGCTGTCGACCTGGTGCCCGAACCCCAGTGGCCAGAGAAGGAGGATGGCGATCAGGTACGCGGTCATGTGCCACAGGAACAGCGTCATGATCATGCCGTTCACGAAGATCGTGGACTTCCACGGCCCCGGCCGCTCGAGCCACCGTGACAGCCGCGGCCGAAGCAGTATGGCCGCGCCGATCGTCCAGATCCCGCCGAGCATGAAGCACAGCGTCGGCGGATACGCGTTGGAGATGGGCTCGATATCGGTGCCGAGCAAGCTCTTCGGGTAATAGCCGATCGTGGGGAACCAATCGAAGCGGGCATCGCCGAACAGGCGGAACAGCCACGGGTTCGTGAGCAACACGAGGCCCCCGAGGCCCACGATCACCATGGTCCAGAAGGCCCACCTCGGCTTTGCCGGCAGGCGGCCGTCGGCGTAGAAGAACCCCAGCTGGTGCGGGAGCAGCAGCACGAACGCCACGTTGAACCACCGCACCCCGGGATGCCCGAACCCGAAGCCGATCACGTCCGCGGCGATGGCCCCCGCGACCATGGCCGCCGGCACCCACAGACCGAACCGGCGGTGCAGCCGGATCATGGCCGGGGCGATGGCCACCACGATCATGTACACGCCGAGGAACCACAACGGCCCGAACGGGATGGTGGCGCCCGGCGGCCTCATGCCCCGGAGGAGCTTCGTGCCATCCCACAGCGTGGGGCCCGTGGGCTTCCCGATGTCGGCGACATGCAGGAACACCTGGATCACCGTCCACACGGCCAGGAACAGGAGCGACGGCTTCAGCAGACGAGCCTCTCGGTCCTTCACGAACGACCACGCGGACCCCTCACGGCGCTCGTGTGCCTGGAACGTGACCATGTTGGAGAACCCACCGACGAAGAAGAAGATCGGGATGACCTGGAACACCCACGTCGCGAGCCACAGATACGACGTCACGCCCACCGCGCTCGTCTGGTAGATCAGGGCGTCCGGCCAGTGGATGATCGAGATGAACCAGTGGCCGAACACGACCGCCAGGATCGAGCCGGCCCGCAGGAAGTCCACGTAGCGGTCCCGGGTGGCTGGCGTCGCCCTGGCCAGCTGGTCCAAGCGGCTCATCACGCTCGCTCCACCGAGCGCCACCGTACACCTCATCCACCACGGGCTCGGGAATCTCACGAGAATGCCGGACGTTGCGATGGATGGCGTTTGGGGCCGCGGGGCCAGGGTAATCCAGACGCCGAAGTCCCTCACCGGTGCAGGCGGCAAGGCGGCCGAAGCTCCGGGCCTGGGGGCCCCACCCCGGGGCAGCGCTGATGGGGACCGAGGGCTGACGACGCCCCGGGTGTCGTGCGGGCGCGACACCCGGGGTTTCGTCGCGTTCAGACTTGATTCGGCGGCCTTCGTGGCCGCTCGCCTGCCGGGACGCACGACCGAGCGCTCGTCCCCTCCCCCCGAGCGGAGGGACTGATCACCACCGCTCTGGCCGGACTCCGTCACATCAGTGAGGCACGCCCTCCAGCTTGGCCTTCAGGTTCCGGAGCGACTTCATGGCGTCGCCCCGGATGGCCGGATAGGCGATGAGGAAGACCATCGGGTTCCCGTCGCTCGACAGGGACTTCTCGATCAGGGTGCCGCCGTCCGCCCCTGTGAACGTGAACGTGTTCTCGTAGTGCACATCCTTCTTGCCCTGCTGGTGGTGGGACACCGAGTACGCGAACGCCCCAGGCCGGTCGAACTTCGTGATCTCCAGGTCGGCCGACACCGGCTTGCGGACGAACACCGCTTCCGACCGGTACTTCGCGCCGAGGTGGGGCGCTCCGCCGGAGACCGGTTCCATGCGCATCTTCGCGCTCGGGTTGGCCCATTCGGGGTGCCGGGAGACGTCCGAGACATAGTCGAACGCCTGCTCCGGGCTCACCCCTTCTGCCTTGATGCGGAATCGCAACGCCATCGTGCCCTCCTCTCGGCCGCCGCGGGTATGGCCGCGGCGGAGCGGTCGCCAGGAGCCCCGGAATTTAAGCCTTGGCTTACATAGGCGTCAACCCGACCGGACGGAGGGTGAAGCCGGGGCGTCTCGCCCGTGGCGTCCCCCTCTTGGAGTTGGGGTCGCCCGCGCCCTCCTCTGGGTGGTGGACGGTGCGGACGGTGGATTCGGGAAACCGCGAGGGGTGGTCGTCTGGGTCCCCCTCCCCGTGGGGCTGGCTGATCTGCGGGAGGGTGGTCTCGTCAACGAACTGGCGCGGGTGAGTGATTCCAAACGCAGCTGAGGGCGGTAGCCGACGCGCCCGCCCGAATTAGCTCCGCCTGACGTCGCCTCAGACCCCATTCTTGCTCGGCGGGCGGTTGCGCGGATGGCGATCCCGAACACATCCGGACGCTCGAACGCGCGATCATGACGATCCGCTTCCAGCCGTGGGAACTCGGCGACATTCGGAACGGGTTCGAGGCGGTGGCCGGCGACCCCCCCGAAGGCACGGGCCCAACCTGGGCTCGTCAAGGAGCTTGCCTTGATCTACGTGATGAAGTTCGACGGGGAAACCTATGTCCTGGACGTTCCTAACGTCAGCTGTGAAGGGCAGAACCAGGCGTGGGACGCGCGGTCGAACCAGATCCTGCTCGAAGGACCGTGCTACGACGACATCCGATACAACCCAGACGGCTCGCCGGATCCAATGAACGCGCCCGCGTTTCAGCAGAACCTCGATCCGCACTCGGTGATCCGAGCCCACGATGAGACCCCACTCATCGCACTTGACGTAGTCGTTGGCGGAGGGGCTTGAACCAGATCGACGCCGAGCTGATTGAGGAGCACTCGACGTTACGAAGGACTCGACTAATGGGCTTGGTTCCGGCTTGTGATGTATAAGGGAAAGAACAGGATCCACAGCAGCAGACAGCCGAAGAACCACGAAGCGGGCGTGTCCACCTTGAAGGAGCCAACTGAGAAGACGACGGGAGTACCCAGTTCACTATGTGCTCTTGCGTCCGCGTAGACCCAGAGGTCGGTCGCAAGAAGGGCGAGAAGGACGAGGATCGGCACAAACGCCGTGACCGACAGCCCAAACATTCCAGGTGCGTCGCCACGTACTCTTGCGCCAACAACGAACGCGCCGCCGATGATGGAGAGCCACCCGACGAGCAGCGCATGGTCCCCCGTTCGCTGACAACGGGGAACCTCGAGGTCTCGGCAGACCCCGCGTCATCACGACCATTCGGTCATGCTTGGTCCGTGGCCAGGTACGTGCTGCACATGGACCTCGACCAGTTCATCGCGGCGGTCGAGATGCTCCGGCGCCCGGAGATCAGGGACAAGCCAGTGGTCGTGGGCGGCGACGGCGACCCCACGAAACGAGGCGTTGTCTCCACGGCCAACTACGAGGCGCGGCGGTTCGGTATCCGTTCGGCGATGCCCCTTCGGACGGCCTTCAAGCGGGCTCCGGAGGCCGTATTCCTCCCGGTGGACGCCGACGCGTACCTGGAGGCGTCGCGCCGGGTGATGGACACGCTCCGGACCTTTCCCGCCGTGGTCGAAGTAGCAGGGTGGGACGAGGCGTTCATGGAGGTCGAGACCGAGGACCCCGAGGGCCTGGCCCGCGAGGTCCAGAAGGCCGTGCTCGACCGGACGGAGCTGTGGTGCTCGATCGGGGTCGGCGACAACAAGCTCCGGGCCAAGATCGCGTCGGGATTCGCCAAGCCTGCCGGCGTGTTCCGGCTGACCCGCGAGAACTGGTTCGAGGTCATGGGACCGCTGCCGACGTCGGAACTATGGGGCATCGGGAAGAAGACCGCGCCGAAGCTGGAGGCCTTGGGCATCCGAACCGTGGAGCAGCTCGCCAACTCCGACGAGGAGATGCTGGCGGCGAGATTCGGACCGAGCACCGGCCCGTGGCTCCGGAGGCTGGGGACCGGGGAGGACCAATCAACGGTGACCGCCGAGTCGTACGTTCCGAGGGGCCGAGGCAGGGAGCGAACATTCCAGGAGGACATCACCGACCCCGACGAGGTCAGACGAGAGGTGGCCGCCCTGGCCCGGCAGCTGGCTTTGGACCTCGAGGACAGCGGCCGCCTGGTCGAGCGAGTCGTCGTCAAGGTCAGGTTCAAGCCGTTCTTCACCTCGACCCACGGCGTGCCGCTTCCCGAGCCGTCCCTCGAGCCCGTTGCAGTAGAAGCCGGGGCCCTGGCCGCCCTGGCGAAGTTCGACCTGGACCGGCCGGTCCGGCTCCTCGGCGTGCGCGCCGAGCTCGTTCGCCCGAGCTAGCGGACGCAACGCCGGGGAAGTGGCGGATCCGGCCGAGCAGGCGGGCCGAGGGGCGTCCCTCGTGGACCGCCTCCCAACCGACCAGGTCGGGCCGGGGGCCGAAGAGGGCGATCACCTTTCCGTCGCGCGGCGCTCCTCTCGTCAAGCCCCCCTGCACCCGCCACCCGTGGGCGGCGCCCTGTAGCAGGGCGGCGGAAGGAGCGACGAGTCCCTTCGCCCCCCGGGCTCGGAGCCGGCGGGCCTCACCCTGGCATGCCCGATACGAAGGCAGCCCTCCGATCAGCGTCCGGCCCCCGAGTTCGGGCTCCTCCCGGGGCGGACGACCGAGTTCCACGGCCCAGACGGCCCGCCGGACCTCGGCCACATCGGCGGGATCCGTGATGTCCTCGTGCCGGAGGAACTCGGCCCACGCCCCGTCGGGGGTGTCGGCGAAGTAGTGCACGGGCCCCTCGCCCTCCCCGTGCCACCGGCCGGGTGGCTGGGAGTCGTCCTCCCACAGGAAAGGGAACCGGGGATCGGTGTGGCGAAACCCGATCACGTGGCCGCTGCCCCGGCGAGCGACCGCGCCAGGGCCCGGACTTCCTGGGGTCCGGCGGCGTCGGGATCCCAATCGCCGTTCAGGATGTCCCGCGGGGCCAGCCCGTCCAGCTGAGTCCGCTTGCGTTCGAACCACCGGCGCACCCCGACCTCCGAATATGCCCCCCGAAGGTCCGCTATGAGCTGAGCCAGGAGGTGGAGACGAGTCGCGACGACGTCGGGCGTCGGACGTCCGCCACCGGCGTATCGACGCAGGCTGGCCACCGACACGCCCACCAGTCCAGCCAGCTGCTCCGCCCCGAACAGCTCGATGAGCGACGGCCATTCGAACTCGGGGATCGGCGAGGCCTCCAGGGCCCGGCGAAGAGTTTCGAGGACGGCCTCGACGTCCTTGGACCGGGGCTTCGTCGGGGTTCGGAGGGCCACCGCGGCGGTCTCTCCGATCCCTGCGCCGGCCGCCCGGTGGGCCATCGCACGGACCGTCTCCAGATCGAGCACCTCGATGTCCTCCCCGGCCTCCATCAGCCCCATGGCGTCCATGAGCTTGAGCGCCTCCACGGCCGCCCGAGCCGCGCCCGGCGTAGCGACCGGATCCTGAACGGATTGGATCTGGATTCTTGTCACACTCCGAATCCTATCCGATATGACTCTCTTCGTCATGGTCGGGCCGCAATGGGTCGGGGGGCGTTCCTACCCTGTTGACGGCGGGGGTCGCCCTGGTATGGTGCTCCGCGAGGGTACCGATCGCAGTTCGCTTCGAGCAGTTCCCTCCCCGGCTCCCACCGGGTGCCTGACGGGCAGACGTAACGCCCCGAGGCGAGGAAAGGAGGGGATTGCGTATGGCGACTGGGACCGTGAAGTGGTTCAGCCCCGAGAAGGGCTACGGCTTCATCACTCCCGACGACGGCAGCGCCGATGTGTTCGTGCACTTCAGTTTCCCGAGGGTCACCGGTCGCGGTCTCCACCCCTTTACCAGGGGTGACCGAGTCGCGTTCATGCCCGTTCCGTTAGCATGTGCTCATGCCTGACACCCCTGGAAAGAGACAACGCCGCGAGGTGAAGGCCAAGAAGCGCCAGGCCAGGGAGGAGCGGCGTGACGACCGCAAGGCCCGCAAGAACGATCCCACGGCCGGGCCCAATGAATGGCTGGCCGACGAGGAGTACATCAGTAGGACGGCGGGGCTGCCGCCGGCCACGTCCCGCGACGGTCGGGCCTCCCGGCCGGTCGCCGAGAAGCCCGCGCCTTCCCGCGATTCCGCCGATACCGCCTAGCGAAGACCAACGCGGCCCGGGCGCGCCTTGACGGCGTCAGCTTCTGGCCACAGAGGTCCTCACTGTGGAGGTCAGAGCTTCCAGGTCAACGGTGTGGAGGGATCCGGTTCGTAGGAGCAAAACGTACCCGTCCTCACCGAGGCGTCAAGGTGATGACCGAGGGAGGAATCCTGTTCCGCGATCTTCCCGATGGCGCCCCGGATGGCCTTCGTCGCGCTCACCCGGGCCCGTTCGGCCACCGAAGCGGCTTTTCGGTCCCGGCCTCCCAGCCCGACCGCGCGAGAGAGCTCGTCCGTCAGGGCGTCGAGCTCCGCTCGGGCTGCGGCGATGCGCTCTGGATCATTCCATTCCTCCGCTTCCCTGAGGTCGTCAGTCAGCTCCTCCACGCGTCGCCTGTATGCAGACTTCGCGGCGGGATCGAGGACTTCCCCCGCATCGCCGAGCCCAGACCTGACCGAGAGATCTGCAAGCTCGGGTCGAGTCCCCCGGGCCGAGCGGTCTCTTTGACCGACGAGATCCAGGGAATGGAACTCCTTGCCCGGATGGGCCACCAGCTGAGCCAGAACGCGAAGGCCGATGGAGTCCTTCAGGCGGAACACTCGAGCTTCGTGAGCGAGGGTCCAGTAGTCGCCTTCGAGCCGAAAGAGCACTTCGTGGGAAGCCAGGCGGTCGAGCCCCGCCTTGACTGACTTCCTGATCCGAATCCCTTTCAGGAGGGTCCGAGCCATGTCCTCGTGTCTCGGCATGCCCAGCCGGCGATAACCCTCGATCGCTTCCTTGAGCAACGATCGCGCCCGCGACTGGTCCCCCGGCTGATCCCGTTCGATCAGCATGCCTGCGTAGAACCGCCGAGCCTCGGGCTGCTCCTTCCGATGCGGCAGCCGTTCGGCGAGGGCCAGCGCCCGCTCGAAATGACCCTCGGCGTCGTTCCATCGCCGCCCGGCCCCGGCGGCGATCCCGGCCACTGTCTCCAACAGCCGGGCATCGAATGGCCTGATCAGTTGTCCACCCCGCATCGCTTCGAGCACTGACGGATACAGCTCAGCGGCGGCCTCGCGCTCGCCCAACATGGCAAGGGCCTCGACGGCGGCCAGCATCAAGCCCCAGGCGCCGGTGGTCCCGGGCTTGCCGGGCCCGGGCATGTCGGGCCCTTGTTCCTCCAGGATGGCTAGGGCCTCCTCCTTCCTGCCCTGATACGCGATGACCAGCAGCAGCAGACCCAGACCCCACCCGACGAACGCCTGCGCCACCTCGAGGGAGACGCCGAGCCGGTATCGCTCGAGGGCGTCGTCCCAGCGACCGCGCACGAACATCGCCACGCCTAGCCAGAGGTGGGCTCCACCGATCCAAGGCAGCTGCGCCGACCGATCCAGCTCCAGCTCCTCCTCCGCCCCTCGCTCGTACGCCGCCAGATCCCCGGTTAGCGCGTAACCGAGCATCCGGCTCCGAAGGAGGGCCATGAGGGCTCCATGATGGCCGAGCCGCGCGGCAAGTGGCTCCGCCTCTTCCCGAACCCTCGCGGCCTCCCGCGTGTCTCCGAGGAACGCCAGATGCACGCTGAGGAAACTGAAAGCTGTGGCCAGGTCCCAGAGGGCACCGGAGGTCCGAAGGATCTCGACGGCACGACGCCCCGTACTGGCCCCGTGGCTCGCCCGCATGAAGAAGAGGTCGTGGATCGACTCCATGGTCAGGACGTGACCAATCAGCTCCGGATCTCCCACTTCTCGGGCGAGCTGATGTGCCTCGTGGATCATCTGCTCGGCCGCCTCGCGATACCCGCTGGCGGCGAACAAGACCGTCACTTCCGCGAACAGGCGGGCGCGATCCGCGTTGACTCGACCTTCGAGCGCGGCAAGCCCGCGCCCGGCCATCTCCAGGGCCTCCTCCCACCGGGCGGCCCAGCTCAGCTGGTTCGCTGCCTCCCGGCAGGCTCTGCCCGCCGCATCGATCTCACCAGCGCCCTCGTACAGACCGATCGCATCTCGCCATCGCGGCATGACCTCGTCCCACCGTCCCAAGCTGCGGAGGGCCCGACCCGAGCCGAACAGCATGTCGGCTCGAGCCCGATCGTGGGCCGAATGGAGGGCCAGGGCCACGTCGAAGTACCGAAGCGCCTCGTCGTGGGCTGCGGCATCCAAGGACCGGTCGCCGGCACGTGCCAGGTATCTCGCCGCCCGCGTCGCGTCGACGGTGGATCCCGCCTCGAGGAGGTGATGCGCGAGGTCGCCCGCGCGGTCTGGGTCCTCGCCGTACAGGGTCTCCATGGCCTCTGCCACTCGAGCGTGGATCCTCTGCCGCTCGAGCGTCCCCAGGCCGACCAGGAGGGTCTGTCGGATGAGCTCGTGCGAGAAGCCGAATTCCGTCTGGCCACCGCCAGCGACCGGCACCACGAGGCCCGCTCGCTCCGCTCCGTTCACGGCCTCCACGACGGAGGAAGCCTCGCCTTCCCCAAGCAGCTCCAGCAGTTCGAAGCTGAATCCCCTGCCGATCACAGCGGCCGCCGAGAGGATGCGACGGGTGTCGCCGCCCAGTCGCTCCAGGCGCCGGCCGATGACCAGGCGCACGCTCTCGGGAACGTCCAGCTCGCCGGGATGAAAGTCCGAGCGCCATCGGCCTCGATCTTCGAAGAGCCGTCCCTCCTCGACCAGGTGACGGAACAGCTCCTCGACGAAGAACGGATTGCCCTCGGTCTCGCCCCAGATCGCGTGGACCACTTCCGAGGGAGGTCGTGGACCACCGAGCGCTACTAACATCGCCTCCACGTCCTGCTCGGGGAGACGCTGGAGGGACACTCGGTGGGCAAGCCGGCGCCGAATCAGGTCCTCCATGAACCGGCTCAGCGGGTGGGACGTCGAGAGCTCGACGTCTCGGTAGGTGGCGATGATGAGCACCGCCCAGTGCTCGACGCGCCCGGCGAGGTGGTCCAGCAGGAGGAGCGTCGATTCGTCCGCCCAATGCACGTCGTCGATGTGCAGAAGGACCGGCTGTCGTGCACCGAGCCGTCCGACGACCTCGCCGACATTGGTGAACAGAAAGCGCTGGCTCTGTCCGGAGGGGAGATCCAGGGGCGTCGGCATCTCCGGAAATAGCTGGCGAAGCTGCGGGACGAGCTTGGCCACTTCGGCCGCGGCATCGCCGAGTACATCGCGGAGGCTATCGACCGGAAGCTCCCGCACCGCGGATTCGAGGATCTCGACGAACGGGATGTACGGAGGCGATCCGGTCGACTCGTAGCAGCGGCCGGAGAGCGCGAGCATCCCCCGGACGGTGGCCTCCGCAGCCATCTCCTCTGCCAGCCGGGTCTTCCCCACTCCCGGCTCCCCACCGACCAGGACCACGCCCCCCGTCCCGGCCTCGGCAAGCTCGATGGATCGCCTCAGCTCGGCGCGCTCCTTGGCCCGACCGACGAACTGTGTTCGTTGGCGCGTCGAGGTCTGGGCGCCCCCACCCCTCTCCCAGTCGACCTCGTAGAGTTGGCGCTGTCCTGGAACACCGGGAAGGGAGAACGACCCTCGATCCACGAACGAGACGCCCGGCAGCTTCTCGGATAGCTCTTGGATCACTCGCGAGATCAAGATCTGACCCGGCTCCGCGAGTCTCGCGATCCGCGTCGCACCGTTGACGGGTGCCCCCACAAGCGTCTCCCCGTCCCGAAGCACCTCTCCACAGTCGATGCCCATCCGAACGGCGAGCGCACCCGCTTCCCTCTGACCGGGTTCCTCAGCGACCTGCTGGATGCCCACGGCGCACGCGACGGCCCTTCGGACCGAGGTAAAAGCGAAGAGCGAACCTCCCCCGAAGGAACCGATCTCCCAGCCGCCGCGCTTCTCTACCTCTCGTCTGGCCAGCTCCAGGTGTGCCTGGTGGGCTTCGGCCCAGGTCGCATCGGCTCCGCGTCCGGCCATGACGGGCGACACGCGATCGAAGGCCTCAGCCACGATGGTGAGCGTCTCCCCCGCGAGGTTCTCACCCGGCATCGACACCCCCTGCGACCGCCCATCGTTCTCGATGGCAGCCGAGGTCGTCAATACCGCGAGGTGTGAAGGCGGAAGGAACGATGTTCCTCCGACCGTCACGCCTCGGAGGTGAAGAGAGCCCATCCAGAGCTGTGGGGGTGCAACGTGAACATCGGGCAGATCGAACAGGTCATCGAGATCGAGCCCCTGATGGAGCCAGTGGAGATCCCGGACCGGCCCCCCGAGGCGGAGCCGGTGCCACTCAGCTGGGAAGTGGTGCCGGCATGAAGATCCCCGACGCCATCACGCCGGTCGTCGGTTATCGGGGCTGGTCAGTCGGGATGGGTCGTCTCTGGTCTCCCAGGGGGCCGGCCCGGGTCCCATGGCCCAAGCGGGGCCCGCTTCGTGCCCGGTGCCTGAAGGACGGAGCTCCGAATCCGTTCCACCCCGAGATCAAGCCCGCGGAGCGGCACGACGCTCCCCAACCGGATTGCTCGTGCGGCGTCTACGCGGCGCGCGAACCCTGGGACATCGAGGCCTCGTGGGTCACGCCACCTTGGGGTGTCGTGTGGGGGAAGGTGCACGGCTGGGGCCGCGTCGTGCTGGGAAGGACGGGATGGCGAGCCGAGCTCGTATGTCCGGTCGAACTGTTCGCCGACCCTTCCTGGAACGCGGCCACTCGCTACGAGATGAACGCCGTGGCGAAGACGTACGGCCTTCCGCTCCTGTGGGAGGAGAACGTGACGCTGGCATCTTCCGACTGGATCCCTGCGTAGAGCCGCTCGGAGTTACCGGCGAAGAACCCCGTCCCTTCGAAGGTCCCGGAACTTCGCGCGGGCGAATGACCCTAGGCGGATGACGCTCGAGCCTCCCACCATTGCCCCGCTTCCGTAGACGACCTCGTTTCGAACCGGGTTGCGGGCGATCGACGGAACGGCCAGCAGGAGCTCCATCATCTCGGTCAGGCTGAGGTCGGTCTTCATGAACCGGGCCGCGGCCAGGCCCCACCGGAGCGCGGTGAGGGGGTCCTTGCGAAGATCCGACTGGAACTCCCGCATGGCCGCGACGATGATCCGACCCTGGTTCATCGACCGGCCGAAGTCCCCGCCCGGAGCATCGTGGCGATTGCGGGCCAGGGCCAGAGCCTGACGGCCTGACAGATGCGTCGGCCCACGACGGAAATGCGCTCCGGAGGCCGCGTCGTCCATTCGGTATGGGATGTCGATGGAGAACCCGCCGACGGCTTTGACCATGTGCTGGAACCCGGCGAACCCGGTGAGGACGTAGGCGTCGATGTGGATCCCGGTGAGCCGTCCGACCGTCCGCACCATGAGCTCGGGCCCGCCGGTGGCCAGGGCGCCGTTGATCTTTCCGGTCCCCGCCCCGGGGATGAACACGTATGAGTCCCGGGGGATCCCCAGGATCGAGACCATCTCGCGCTTCGGGTTCACCGCCACGATGTGGATGGCGTCTCCACGGGTGCCCGAGACGATCGATTGCTTGGGCCGGGCGTCGCTCCCGATCACGAGGACGAACAGCAGGTCCTTCGAGGGAACCGTGGGCGAGAGCGAGGCCTCGCGCACCTTCTGACGGATCTGCTCCGACGAAGGCACACGGCCCTTCACCTGGAAGGACACGATCCGCCATCCGGCGTGAGTACGGCGAAGGACGTAATCGCCCTGGTGGCTAATGGGAAGCTCGGTGCCGCCGGCCAGGCCGACTCCCGTGAAGTCCATGTGGGCGAAGGCCATGATCGGATGCCTCGCTCGGTCGAGCATGAACCGCACGTCGAGCCGGGCTCGAGTGGGCCGCACGGCCTCGAGCCTCCCGGCGGCCTTTCCAACCGTGAGGTCGGCCACGTGGGCCCGGACCCGTTCCCTCACTTCGGGAGCGAACGGAACGGTGAGCGAGGGGAACCGCCCGTCGGCCCACAGCCTCGGATCCACGAATCCGATGTCGTAGAGCTCGGCGATGGTCCGCTCGACAGCCGCTGCCGGCCCGACAAGCGCGGCGGGCCTCGCCTGGATGCCGCCGGGCCCCCTTCCCTGGACGGCACGAAGGTTCACCGCAAGCTCGTACCGTGGTGGGGCCGATCCCGGCCATGCGGGGGGAGACGGGTTCGGTGACCGAAGGAACCACAGCACGCCGAGCAGTAGCGACAGGACGACGACGAGCGCCCCGATGCCGATCCAGCCCCGCCGGGTCACAACCCCACGCACCCCAGGCTCGACATGGAGGGGGAGACTACCGGCACGCCGCTGCTCTCAACTACCTGGTTTCGGTCCCCGCAGGATCGGGAAACGTGCCCGATGGAGGTGTCGTCAATGTTGGCTGCGTACGGAAGCTCTGGTGGGGACTACAGCTGGCTGATCTGGGTGGTCGTGGCCCTCGCCGTCTTGCTGGCCGTCGCCGTGTTCGCCTGGTGGCGGGCCCATCGACGGACCATGTCGAGCCGGATGAATCGGGCCAAGGGGAGGATGAACCGGGCCGTCGGCAAGGCTCGGGGCCGCTTCGGCTAGCGGTCCTCTACCGTCTCGGCTTCATCGGTCTCGGCTCGACTCCTCACGCCGGTCCATAGAATCGGCGTCGGGGGGTGGTCATCACATGGCAGAACCGGGGGACGTGCAGGCGGAGGCGGCAGAGTTGGCGGCGAAGGCTCGCCAGGCCATCGCGACGAGGATCGGGAAGCTCGTACCGATGGCCGAGCAGGAGTCGGAAGCGCAGGTCATCCTGCACCTGGCCGAGGCGTATGCGCACCTCGCTGCCGAGCCGCCGAGGGTGAGGGCCGGCTAGGACTCGCTTCTCACCGCTGACTCGAGGAGTGCCAGAGCGGGTGGCGGAACGCGGGCTCCGCGTGCAGCCAGCATTCCTTTGATGGGTTGTAGGTCGACAGGATCGTGGAGCAGCCGTCCTGATCGCAGGTGCGTCCCCTGGAGGGACGCGACTCGGCCTCTTTCCCGTGCTCGGGTGGGCCGATCAGGGTGTTGCTTCTGCCGCTCCGTCCCGCCATGCGATCGCTCCCTTTCGTCCGTCGGACCACGGTGATTCCGTGGGGCGAACGTCGGGTGGAGCTGACGAGACGCCACCGATCCGTCGCTCTACGCAGAACCCTCGGGCGTCGCCCGAGAAGTCCACCATAGCAGGTTCACATCGCGATCCCGCGCGAGGTCTTGCAGTCGGAGTAGCGGGCGCTACTGGGGCAACGCCAGGACCTGGCGAGCGGTCAGCCGCTTCGTGGTCCGGGCGATCCGGAGCCCGGCCATGCCGATCGGGCCGGGAACCCAGTGGGTCAGCTGGAGGAGCTCGACCGAAATGCCACCGTCGTCATGCTCCGAGATACGAAAGACCTTTCCGTGCTCGGTTCGATAGACGCTGGTGTCGACCATGGACTTCCAGGATACCTCTTTTCCGTGCCCCCCCGTGCGGAAACGACCCCAGTCCGTCTCACACCAGCGGATGGAGCGGGATACTCGGAGGAGATGAGGCCCGATCCAGCGAGCGTCGACTTCCTGGTGGAACCGGTCGAGGGCTGGCGGACCTGGAACCTGTCCGCGGACGGGGCGGGCGATCCGCTGCTTCATCCGGCCCGTCCCAGCCCAGATGCCTGGTTGCCCCGGCGTCCGTTGGAGGCCCGGTGCACCGCTTCGCCGATCCTTTCGCTGTTCCGCCGGCCGCACGACGCGCCCAACGCGGGGTGCACGTGCGGCATCTACGCAGCCCGGTCCTTGGAATCGATGGACCGGCCCCGGCCGGCGTGGCCCCCGCCTCCGGTGGTGGGGACGGTCTCGTTGTGGGGACGGATGGTGGAGCACGAGCTCGGGTGGCGGGCGGCGTTCGCCTATCCGTCGCGGCTCCGGCTGGTGTGCGCGATGTGCGCGTGGTTCGAGCCGGGCCCGGGCAAGCCAGTAACCGTACACACGCTGTTCCGGCGGCTGTACACGCTGTGCGAGGAGCACCGGGGCGGGATCCAGATCCCCGACGGGCGCCGGTCCAAGCCGACGGACCTCGACCACGACGAGCTCCAGGGGCGGCTGCTGGCGACGTACACGGTCGAGCTGCTGCCGCTCGAGCGAGTGGAGGCGCTGTTCCGGTTCCCGCGGACCCCCGATCCGCCTCCCTACGCGCCCACGATCCGGGCGGTCCCGATCCAGGGGAGCTGACGACCGGGGCCGGCACTCGGTTTGACGGGTCGCGTGGCAAGCAATAGACAAGGAGCC
>WNFU01001039.1_pt1 | contig 38888 bp, 42 predicted proteins | sample 5400121 | NCBI WGS metagenome assembly WNFU01 (sample SAMN13153360, study PRJNA577476) | soil metagenome | isolation source: 100 cm soil or saprolite under grassland replicate 1 | place: USA:California | collected 2016-06-15
GCGGCACGGGGCCGCCGTACAACTGGAACACGAAGGGGTCACTGCCCTCCGGTCTTCACGTCAACGGCTCGACCGGGACGCTCGGTGGCACGGTGTCCAAGAGCGCGCGACTCGGCTCCTACGGCTTCACCGTCTGCGCGACCGGTCGCCGGCGCCCCGTCGGCGGAAGCGCGCCCGGCAATACCGCCTGCGACGCGACGAGGATCGTCGTCGTCAAGGGCGAGAGCCCGACGCCGCCGGCGCCGAAGCCGGCCGGCAGCTTCACGCTCTCGGCGAACCCGCCCGGAGTCAACGTCGACATCGACGGCGCGCGGCAGACGACGGTCATCACGGTCAACCCCGTCAACGGATTCGGCGGCAAGGTCACGTTCTCGACCGTCGGCTCGCCGCCGACCGGACTTTCCATCTCCTTCCTCGATCCGCCGGCGGGGACGCAGGGCACGACGCTCTCGCTCGCAGCGGCGCAGGACGCGAAGGAGGGCAACTACCAGCTGACGATCCTCGGCACGAGCGGGTCGGTGACCGCGCAGACCGCCGTCACGGTCACGATCAACGAGCCCGACTTCTCCGGCACGTACAACGGGACGTGGCATGGAACGTTCAGGTCGTCGCAACCGGACGCGTGCGCCATCGGCGAGGGCGGCACCGCCACCTTCACCGTCGTCAAGGCGCTCCCCGCGGGATACACGATCACGGCGACGTTCCGGGGCACGCTTCAGAGCTGGAACGCGATGACCTGCGCGATTCTCGCAACGGTGGACGAGTCGTTCACCGAGAACGCGTCGTACTCGAACGGAACGGTCTCGGGCCCGACGACGACGATTACCGGCCGCTCGCTGTCAGGCAGCAGAACCGATACGTACGCCGGCGGGACGGAGACGATCAGCTTCACGGCGCAAGGTTGAGTGACCGCCGGCGCGCCCGCGTCCTGGTGACTCTCCCGGACACGGACGCGCCGGACTGAGGTTCCTTAGGCGTTCGTCAGGTAGCCGCTGACGACCGCCGACATCGTCGCCGACGTGCCGGCGCCCGCTATCACGCACGCGTCGTAGGCGAACGAGTATCCGTTCGGATCGACCGCTCCCGAGATGAGCAGTGTCTGCGCGTCACCGGCGAAGTCGTCGGCCACGGCAGGCCGCAGATCGAGCTGGAGCGGCCGCCTGAACGACGTCGAGCTGGGAAGGCTCGCATCGACGCGGATGTAGGCCGCCGGCATCAACGGTCCGTTCCGGTTGACCACGGCCGCGAAGCTCTGGATCGTCAGGATCTTCCCGCTCGGCACCGAGATTGCAACGCAATCCTCGCCACCGCCGCCCGTGCTCGCGAAGACGATCTGCTGGAACGGCGTCTGCGCCGGCACAACGCTGACGGTGGGCGTTCCGGAAACCGTCACGGCCGGAGTGCCCGACAGCTGAACGGTCGGCGTGCCGAGGATGCTGACGCTCGGCGTCCCAGCGATGCTCACGTTCGGCGTCCCGACGATCGACGTCGGGACCGCATCGGCGGCCGTGTTCGTGACGAAGACGTTCTGCGTCGGCGCCACACGTTTGCCTTCGGCGCCGCGCGTGGTCCCACTTGCGGACGGCGCCGCCGCGAGCAGCGCGAGCGCGCCGAGCACTGCGATCGTTCCCTTCACCCTCATCTCGGCCTCCTCGATTCGATTCCCCCGGAGACGGCGACGCTACTCCGGCTCCGGCGGGAGGTAAAGCGCCGCGTAGAATCGAGGTCGTGGCGACCGCGACGCAGAGCTTCAAGAACTTCATCGGCGGGGAGTGGGTGGACGCCGCGTCCGGCGAGACGTTCGAGTCGGTCAGTCCCGCGGACGGCGAGACGATCGGCGTCTTCCCGAAGTCGTCGGCGGAGGACGTCGACCGCGCGGTCGCGGCGGCGAAGGAGGCGTTCGAGGAGTGGCGGCTCGTGCCCGCGCCGAAGCGAGGCGAGATCCTCTTCCGCTTCGCGCAGCTCGTCGCCGACCACAAGGCCGAGCTCACCGACCTGATGGCGCACGAGATGGGGAAGGTGAAGGCCGAGGCCGGCGGCGACGTCCAAGAGGCGATCGACATGAGCTACTACATGGCCGGCGAGGGCCGCCGGCTGTGGGGGCAGACGACGCCGTCCGAGCTGCGCGACAAGTTCAACATGAGCGTGCGGATGCCGATCGGCGTCGTGGGCGTGATCACGCCGTGGAACTTCCCGATCGCGATCCCGTCGTGGAAGATCACGCCGGCGCTCGTCGCGGGGAACACGATCGTCTTCAAGCCCGCGACCGACACGCCCGCGCTCGGCGAGCGCTTCGTCGAGTTGCTCCAGGAGGCGGGCGTTCCCACCGGCGTTGTCAACGTCGTGCACGGCGGCGGCGGCGAGGTCGGCGACCGGCTCGTGCGGCACCCCGACGTGCCGGTGATCACGCTGACCGGCTCGCGCGAGACCGGCGTCAACGTGATGCGCAACGCCGCCGAGCATCTCAAGCACATCCATCTCGAGCTCGGCGGCAAGAACGCGATCATCGTGCTCGACGATGCGGACCTCGACCTCGCGGTCGAGGGGATTCTCTGGTCCGCGTTCGGGACGTCGGGCCAGCGCTGCACGGCCGCGTCACGCGTGATCGTGCAGGACGGCGTGTACGACGCGCTGCAGTCGCGCCTCGTCGCGGCGGCGGAGAAGCTGCGGCTCGGCGTCGGCTGGGACGACGACACCGACGTCGGTCCCGTCATCAACGAGCGCGCGCTCGAGAAGATCCACTCCTACACGGAGATCGGCAAGAGCGAAGGCGCGACGCTCCTCACCGGCGGAGAGGTTGCCACGGGGAACGGACTCGACCGCGGCCACTACTACCGCCCGACGATCTTCGGCGACGTCGACGCGCAGATGCGGATCGCGCAGGAGGAGATCTTCGGCCCGACGACCGCGCTGATCCGCGTGCGCGACTTCGACGAGGCGATTCGCGCGTCGAACTCCGTGCGTTACGGGTTGTCGAGCTCGATCTTCACGCGTGACGTCAACAAGGCGTTCCGCGCGATGCGCGACCTCGTCGCCGGGATCACGTACGTCAACGCCGGCACGATCGGCGCCGAGGTGCACCTGCCGTTCGGCGGCACGAAGGACACGGGCAACGGCCACCGCGAAGCGGGACAGGCCGCACTCGACGTCTTCACCGAGTGGAAGTCGATCTATGTCGACTACTCGGGCAAGCTCCAAAAGGCGCAGATCGACACCGCGGAATAGCGGCATGCGCTTCCGGCAGCTCGGTGACAGCGACCTGCGCGTCTCGGAGATCGCGCTCGGCTCGTGGCTGACGTACGGGGGCGGCGTCGCACGCGAGCAGGCGGAGGCGTGCGTGGACGCGGCGTTCGACTCCGGCGTCAACTTCGTCGACACTGCGAACGTCTACGCGCTCGGCGCGGCCGAGACGTTCCTCGGCGAAGTGCTCGCGTCGCGACCGCGCGACTCGTACGTGCTTGCCACGAAGGTCTACTTCCCGATGGACGACACCGGCGAGAACCAGGGTCTGTCCCGCGCACAGGTCTTCAAGCAGGTCGACGATTCGCTGCGGCGGCTTCGCACCGATTACGTCGATCTTTACCAGTGCCACCGCTACGACGGCGAGGTGCCGCTCGAGGAGACGATGGAGGCGCTCACCGAGATCGTCCGCGCCGGCAAGGCGCGTTACGTCGGCTTCAGCGAGTGGACTGCGCCTCAGATCCAGGCAGCGGTCGACCTCCACCGGGAGCGTGGCTTCGAGAAGTTCGTCTCGTCGCAGCCGCAGTACTCGCTGCTCTGGCGCGTGCCGGAAAGCGAGGTGATCCCGCTCTGCGAAGCGAACGGCATCGCGCAGATCGTCTGGTCGCCGCTCGCGCAGGGGGTGCTGACCGGGAAGTACAAGCCCGGGGAGCCGCCGCCTGCCGGTTCGCGCGCGACGTCCGAGTGGATGGGCTTGGCGATGGAGGACTTCCGCACCGACGAGGTCCTCGCGGCGGTGCAGCGGCTCGTGCCGATCGCCGAGCGGGTCGGGATCTCGATGGCCCAGCTCGCGCTCGCGTGGGTGCTGCGCGAGCCGAACGTCGCCTCCGCGATCGTCGGCGCGACCCGTCCCGAGCAGGTCCGCGACAACGCCGCCGCGTCGGGAATCGTGCTGGACGACGAGACGCTCGCCGAGATCGACGCAGCGGTCGGCGAGGTCGTCGTCAGGTGAACGTGAGGATGTGGTACAGCTCGACCTCGAGCCCGGCTGCCGTGCAGCGCGCGAGCTTCGCGATGCCGTCGCGCTCCTCGAACCGCAGGACGAGCTCCTGGCCGGTGTCCTCCGCCGCGTCGAGCTGGTCGAGCCGGAACGACAGCAGCGACGTCTGCTCACCCTCGGCGAGCAGCAGCCGCGCCTCGACGTTGTTCGCCCGGCCGAACTCGTGACCCTCGCGCAGCTGCAGATCCCAGTTCTGCCGCGGCGTCGCCCAATCCTCGATCGTCGTGACGAGCACGGTGAGCGCCTCGTCGACCTCGACGTCGACGGGCTCGCCCGGGCGCTCCTCGGGCGTCGGTCTCGGTTGCACCTGAAGCGTTGCCATGCTTCGGCGGTTCCCGCGTGAATCGCAAGCTAATCGTCTTCGTGCCGCCGGAGGCGCTCGACGCCGTCCGCGACGCGCTCTTCGCCGCCGGCGCCGGGCGGATCGGCGCCTACGAGCGCTGCTCCTGGTACACCGAGGGGACCGGCACCTTCTTCGGCGGCGCCGGCTCGCAGCCGGCGCTGGGCGAGGCGGGCAGAGACGAGCGCGTGCGGGAGCTGCGGCTGGAGACGGTCTTTCCGGCGGAGTCGCAGGACGAGGTCGTCGCGGCGCTGCGGCGCGCGCATCCGTACGAGGAGCCGGCCTTCGACGTCTACGAGCTCGTCACGTGAAGGCGAAGCTCTCGACCGACGGCGGCGCGCGCGGCAATCCCGGCCCGGCGGCGTTCGGCTACGTGCTCGAGACGGAGGACGGAACGGTGCTCGACGCGCGCGGCGAAGCGATCGGCGTCGCGACGAACAGCGTCGCCGAGTATCGCGCGCTGATCGCCGGCCTCGAGGCCGCACTCGCGCGCGGTGTCACCGAGCTGGAGGTCGTCTCCGACTCGGAGCTCCTCGTGAAGCAGATGCGCGGCGAGTACCGCGTCAAGAACGAGGCACTGCGGCGGCTGTCGCTGCAGGCCGCCGAGCTTGCCCGCCGCATCGGCCGCGTCGCCTACACCGCCGTACGCCGCGAGCACAACGAGCTCGCCGACCGGCTCGTAAACGAGGCACTGGACGCTTAAGGCTTCGCAGCCGCTGCGACGAAATGCGTCATCGACGAGAACGACATGCCCGCGGCGGCACGGCGGCGTTGCTCGTCCAGCCACGCCGCGCCTTCCTCGGCGCTGATCGCTCCTTGCGCGACCGCAGCGGCGGCGTTCTGCTCGACGAGGTGCTTGACGAATTCCCAGTCGTCGTTCACGACGGTCTCCGGGAGGATGCGGACGTCGACGAAGCCGGCCTCCTTCAGCAGGCGTGCGTACTGCCTTCCGATCCAGCCGTTGACGAGCGCGTCGCAGAAGCGATTGAGGATCGCACGCGTGACACGCCGGTCGGAGCCGTCGACCAGGTACGTCTCCCAATCCTGGTCGACGAGCACGATGCGGCCGCCGCTTCGGAGGACGCGAGATGCCTCGCGCAACGCCCGCTCGGGCTCCGATACGTGCTGGTACACGCGCTCGGCGCGATAGCCGTCGATCGTGCCGTCGTCGAACGGCAGCGCAAGGATGTCCGCGGTGCGGAAGTCGAGCCCCGGCGCCCGCTCGCGTGCGACCCGGATCATTTCGCCGCTCACGTCCACTCCGACGACGCGTGCACCCGCTGCGGCCAGCTCGCGCACGGCGGTCCCGGTTCCGCAGCCGACGTCGACGATCGTCTTTGCGCGGCCGGCGTCGAGGAGCTCGTAGCTCCGCTGTCGGCGTACGACGACGTCGGGTCGCCGTTCGACGAGGTCGAGGAACCGCTTGTATTTCTCTCCCTCGCCGGTTGCGTCGACGCGGTCGAATTGCTCGAGGCCTGAGAAATCGCTGCGCTCCGACACCGCCGCTCCTAGTGCTTCTTCTTGTGCTTCGCCGGCTTGTGCTTCGGCTTCGGCTTCGGCTTCACGACGGTCGTGGTGACGGCGGTCGTCGCCGCGGTCGTGGTCGTCGAAGCCGGCACGCCGAGCTCGTAGTCGAACGTGCCGCCGGCGGGCGCGTCGTCTCTCAGGTTCGTGCCGCCGTACCCGTAGGCGCCGCGCGCGAGGAAGTCGAAGCCTGCGGTCACCTTCAGCGTCGCTGCGGGCACCCACATGACGGCGGCCGTCTGCGCGGTGAACTGTCCCGAGAGGCGATCGGCGACGATCCACGTCGTTCCGTTCCATCTCAGCAGCTCGAACGAGGGCGGCGACGCGGCGCCGCCGCCTCCGGCGGAGAGGATGTAGTCGAACCCGCCCGGGTCGCCGGTCGCCCCGTTGCGGTCGCCGTCGACGAAGATCCCGACGCTCGTGTACTGCGCGAGCACCGGCTGCTTCGGCAGCGCGACGTCGAACTCGAGCGTGCCGTCGGCCCAGTTCGCGACGACGAGCCCGGCGAGGTCGGGGACGCCGTTCGGAGCGTCGCCGACGGGATCCTCGTAGGTCTGCGACTTGAGCGGCGCGTCGCTGCCGGCCGCGAAAGCGGAAACGGCCAGGCCGACGGCGAAGAGCGCGACGAGCCCGGCGAGGGCGGCGATCGGACGTCCCATTGACCGAGGCTATACTGGCCGGGCGCGCGGATGTAGCTCAGTTGGCTAGAGCGTCTGCTTGCCATGCAGAAGGTCGTGGGTTCGAGTCCCATCATCCGCTCCTCAGAAAGCCCCGCTCTGCGGGGTTTTTTCATGCCCCATTCGGGCGTGTGCGGCGGCAGTAATTTTCCGCACGTTGCGAGCGGTTCAGCGCGGACGCGTTTCCGGGCGCGACAACGAACGATACGACGGTGAACGTGCAGCCGCCACGCACGACCGTCCTTCGATCCTGGCTCTTCCTCGCAGCCGGCATCGCCGGGATCGCCGCGTACTACGCGATCCCGGCGAGCTGGCGCGAATACGCGTACACGGCGTTCGCCGCGGCCGGCGCGGTCGCCATCGTCGCCGGCGTCCACGTCAACCGCGCCGTCCGGCGGCGGGCGTGGTACCTGATCGCCGCCGGCGTCGGACTCTGGGCGCTCGGAGACGGAATCTGGGCCGCGTACGACGTGTTCGGGTGGACGCTGCCGACCGTTTCGGTGCCGGACATCGCCTACCTCTGCGGCTACCTGCCGCTGTTCGCGGGCGCGATGCTGCTCGTGCGCCGGAAGCAGCCGGGCGCGCTGGCCGCCTTCCTCGATGCGGGCATCGTCGGCGTCGTCGTGTCGGTGGTCGTCTGGTCTGCGCTGATCGCGCCGCAGCTGGGCGAAGGCGACTCGACGCTCGCCGCATGGCTTGGCGCCGCGTATCCGGGACTGGATGCCGCGCTGCTCGTGGCCGTGGCGCTGGTCGTCGCGAGCACGCGCGCGTTCGCGTCGCGGAGCCTGCTCATGCTGCTGGCCGGGCTCGTGCCCCTGCTCATGAGCGATGTCGCCTACTCCTACGAGACGGCGAGCGGCCGGTACTTCTGGGGGTCGGTCACGGACATCGGCTTCCTTCTCTTCTATGTCGCCGTCGGCGCGGCCGCGCTCCACCCGTCGATGGCCGCGCTCGAGGCCGCCGAGGCGCCCATGCCGCCGCTCATGTCACGTGTGCGGCTCGCCTGCCTCACCGTGACGGCGCTTGCGCTTCCCGCCGCCCTGCTCGTCGCGCCGATCGACTCCGTGACCGGGAAGCTCTTCGGCGCTTGCGGGCTCGTGCTCGTACTGATCCTCTTCGCGCGGCTGGGCGTCCAGTTCGAAAGCCAGCGTCACGACCTGCGCCGTCGCGTCGAGGTGGAGGAGGAGCTGCGCGCCAGTCGCGAGCTCTACCGCCAGCTCGTCGAGAACGCGGCCGACATGATTCGTCTCTGCGACTTCTCGGGACGCGTGCTCTACGCGTCGCCGTCACACCTCCACGTGCTCGGGCTCGCGCCGGAGGAGCTCGTCGGCAGGATGATCAACGACCTCTACCACCCCGATGACGAGGCGAAAGTGGTCGAGGCGATCGAGCGGTTGCGCCACGGCGAGCGTGTGAGCTTCGAGGGGTTCCGAATGCGCACCCGCGACGGCGGGTGGGTCTATCTCGACGGCAGCCTCGTCCCACTCGAGGCATCCGACGGTCACGAGCTCATTCTCGCCACGACGTGGGATGTCACCGCCCGTCATACCGCCGAGCGTGCACGAGCCGCGCAGCTCGAGGCGGAACGCAAGCAGCGCGAGCAAGCGGAGCGCGGTCGCGAGAACGTCGTCGCGATGCTCGAGCGGATGGGAGACGGCTTCCTCTCCGTCGACGCAGAACGCCGGTTCACGTACGTCAACGCGGCCGCCGAGGCGGTCCTCGGTCATGCGCGCGAGGAGCTGCTCGGCGGCGTGATCTTCGACGTGTTCCCCGAGTGGCGCGACGGTACGATCCAGCGCCTCTGCGAGCGCGCCGTCGCGCAGGACCGGACGCAGCGCGCGATCGAGGACGACGTGCGCGTCGGCAAGTGGCTCGACTTCACGATCTACCCGCACGACGGGGGCTACGACGTCTTCTTCCGCGACGTCACCGAACGGCGCTCGCTCGAGGAGCAGCTACTGCAGTCGCAGAAGCTCGAGGCGATCGGCATGCTCGCCGGCAGCGTCGCCCACGACTTCAACAACCTGCTTGTCGCGATCAACGGCTACAGCTCGTTGCTCCTCGAAGAGGACCTGCCGGAGCAGGTCCTACGCGACATCGAGGAGATCCAAGGCGCGGGTGAGCGCGGCACCGCCCTGACGCGGCAGCTGCTCGCGTTCAGTCGCAAGCAGACGCTGCGTCCGGTTGTCGTCGACATGAACGAACAGCTCGACGACATCGAAGGGCTCTTGCGCCAGCTGATCGGAGAGGACGTCGCATTCGTCTCCTCGCGCGCCGCCGGGCTGTGGCGCACCATCGTCGATCCGTCGCAGCTCGAGCAGGTCCTCGTCAACCTCGCGGTGAACGCGCGCGACGCGATGCCTGACGGCGGGACACTCATGGTCGAGACGCTGAACGTCGAGCTGGACGACCTCGCCGCGACCTTCGTCGGCGCGCCCGCCGCCGGCGATTACGTCGCGCTGCGGGTTTCGGACAGCGGAACGGGAATGGATGAGGCAACGATTCGCCGCGCGTTCGAGCCGTTCTTCACGACGAAGCCCCCCGGCAAGGGAACCGGTCTCGGCTTGTCGACGGTGTACGGCATCGCTCGCCAGAGCGGCGGCACCGTCGACATCACGAGCCAGGACGGTCTCGGAGCGACGGTCTGCGTCTATCTGCCGCGGACGCACGAGGGCGCCGACATGCAGCACGAGCGCGAACGCCGCGTGCCCCCGACGGGCGCCGAGACCGTCCTGCTCGTCGAGGACTCGTCGCCCGTACGCGACCTCGCCGCGCAAATGCTGCGCCGTCAGGGATACGGCGTGCTCGTCGCCGAGTCGCCGGAGCACGCGCTCGAGCTCGGTTCTTCCGAGCGCGTCGACCTCCTCGTGACCGACGTCGTGATGCCGCGTATCAGCGGTAGGGAGCTCGTCGCGCGCCTGACGGACGCCGGCTGCGACGTTCCCGTGCTCTTCTGCTCCGGCTACTCGTCGGCGGTGGTCGCCGACGACGTCCTCAGCGGGCCGTCACGCAGCTTCCTGCAGAAGCCGTTCTCGCTGCTCGGCCTTGCGACCGCGGTGCGCGAGGTGCTCGACGAAGCGAAGCTGCAGGCGGCGGCCTGAGTCAGCCGCGGCGGTCCTTGCCGCCGCGGCGGTCCTTACCGCTGCGCCGCTCCTTGCCCGAGCGCCGCTCCTCCGCAGGCGGCGGCTCTTCGCGCGCGCGCCGCTCCCCGCCCCTGCGCCGGTCGCCGTCGGTGCGGCGGTCTGCGTCGCGACGACGTTCGTCACTCATCGCAGCGCTCGCCCTCGCCCTTCTCGTCCATGTCGCCGATGCTACGCCGCCGGCCGGTCGGCGACAACGATCAGCCGGTTCTCGAAGTTGGGCTCGACGCCCGGGTTGACCACGGCGAACCCGGCTCGCAGGAGCTCGTCGCGCAGCTCCGGGTACGAGTAGAGCCGCACGGTGAAGTGCGTGCGGCGCACGTTCCCGTCGCGGACGATGATGCGCTCGCTCTCGGTCTGCCACGTCTCGAAGTTGATGTCCGTTTTGTCGATCATGAGGTCTTCGCCTCGCTCCGAGAGGTGTGCCGAAAGCAGGATCCGAAAAAGCCGCGCCGGGTTCTGCGTCTCGAGCACGAGCCGCCCACCCGGACGCAATGCGTCGTGGAACTGCCGCAATACACCGCGGTTCGTCTCGTCGTCGAAGTAACCGAAGCTCGTGAACCAGTTGACGAGGCCGTCGAAACGCTCGCGCCACGGCAGCTCGCGCATGTCGCCGTGCACGTACTCGACGTCGACGCCGCGCGCCTGGGCGTCCGCACGCGCGCGCTCGAGGAAGAGCTCGCTCTGATCGATGCCGGTGACCCCGTAGCCGCGCCCGGCGAGCGCGTTCGAGATGCGCCCGTGCCCGCAGGGGCAGTCGAGCACGTGCTCGCGCGGCCCGAGCAGCTCCGCGATCTGCTCGACCTCGGCAGCCGTGCGCTCCGGCGTGAGCATCTCCTCGTAGAAGTAGAGGTAGTCCTCGTCGAAGACGCCTTCGAAGTCGAAGTCGCTCATGCGAACTCGTCCAGCAGCATGTGCACGTGGCCGACGGGCTCGAAGCCGGTCCGCTCGAGGATCGGCCGCGACATCGAGCCGCCCTGCGTGATCAGCGTCGGCGTGCTGAGCGCGACCGCGTCGTCCCAGCGCGCGCGCAGGAGCGCGCGGTACGCGCCGCGGCCGCGGGCGCGCTCGAGCGTCGCGCCGCCGTAGAGCAGCAGCCCATGCTCGGTCGGGGACGCGGTGCCTGCAGCGACGATCTCGCCGTCGAGCCAAACGGCGTGCATGAGGCTGACGGCCTCGCGGTAGAGCCGGGGCAACAGCTTCGCGTTCTCCTCGAAGTCGTCCTGCGGCATCCCGAACGCCTCCCACTGCACCGCGTTCGCTGCGGCGTACTCTTCGAACGTCTCGACGCGGCGTGCAACGAGCTCCGGCCGCGCGGCCGGCGGCTCGCGCGTCAGCACGAGCGCGACGGCATACGGATCCTTGTCGGGGACGAGCCCACGCTCGAGCAGCGCGTCCACGATTCCTTCCGGTGCCGAGCTCCCGACCTCCCACTGCGTCGACGGGCGGCCGCGCTCGCGCAGGAGCGCTCGCACCTCGTGCAGCACCTCGTCCACGTCTTCGGCGGGAAAACGCTGCCGCTGCACCGTGTTCCACTTCTTGCCCGGTCCCATGCAGAGCGTGTAACGGCCGGTGTCGATCCGCTCCGAGCCCGGCCCGAGCGGGCCGAACGAATTGGGATATTCCGCGACCTCGCGCAACATGGCGTGAAGCTACCCTGTCCCATCGCGGCGCCGTGGCCGAGTGGTTAGGCAGAGGCCTGCAAAGCCTCGTACACCAGTTCGAATCTGGTCGGCGCCTCTCTCGCGTTACCCGCGTCTGCGCTGGTCAAGTCTGGCTTCCGTCTTGAGTCGGGCGGCCTGCGTAGTCAGATAGCGCTGTTCCGGAAGGCTCGTCGTACGATTAGCCGCGGCGCGATAGTGCGCCAGCGCGGCTTCCGTGTCACCGGCCATCTCCAACAGGTGCGCACGGACCGCGTCGAGGCGGTAGTAACCGGCGAGCCGTTCGTCGACCGCGTCGAGCAGGGCCAGGCCGGCGGACGGGCCGTCGGCCATCGCGGCTGCGACGGCGCGATTGAGCGTGACTACCGGGTTGCCGGTCATCTGCTCCAACAACCCGTACAAGGCAAGAATCTGTCGCCAGTCGGTGTCGCCGGCTTGCGAAGCCTGGTCGTGAACGGCCGCGATGGCGGCCTGGAGCCGGTACTCACCGACGGCCCCCTTGCCCAGAGAGCGATTGAGCAAGGCAACTCCTTCGGCGATGAGGGCGTGGTCCCACAGTTTTCGATCCTGTTCCGGCAACGGGATCAGATCACCTGCAGCATTCGTTCGCGCAGGGCGTCTGGCGTCGATGAGCAACATGAGCGCGAGCAGGCCGGTGACCTCGCCGTCGTCGGGGAGCATCCGGTGCACCATCCTCGTCAACCGGATCGCCTCCGCCGACAACTCGGTGCGCTGCAGCTCGCGGCCGGCGCTGCTCGCGTATCCCTCGTTGAAGATCAGGTACAGCACGTGCAGCACCGTGCGCACTCTGACCGTCTGCTCTTCGCGTGTCGGCATCCGGAACGGCACACGCGACGCTTTGATGCGCTGCTTCGCCCTCGTGATGCGCTGGGCCATGGTCGCCTCGTCCACCAGGAACGCGTTCGCGATCTCGGCCGTGGTGAGTCCGCCGACCGCCCGTAACGTCAGCGCAAGCGCCGAGGCTGGGGTCAGCGCCGGATGGCAGCACATGAACAACAGGATCAACGTGTCGTCCTGATCGGAGACCTCTTGCATCGGTGCCTCTTGCAGCACGGCGAGGCTCTCCCGGGATCTGCGGGCCCGTTCACTTCGCCGCTGGTCGATCATGCGTCGTGTGGCGGTCTGAAGCAGCCAGCCGCGCGGATTTGCCGGAACACCCTCTTGCGGCCAGTGCAGGGCGGCGGCGAGCAGCGCCTCTTGGACAGCGTCCTCGGCAGCGTCGAAGTCGCCGTACCTGCGAACGAGTACGCCAAGGACCTGCGGCGCCAACTCGCGTAGCAGGTCCTCGACACCGGACGGCATGTTCAGCGCTTGCCTCCTGCCTGCTGAAGGAATCCCTCCATCTCGGTCACATCGGACGGAGCTCGGTCCATCACCTGCCGCACCTGGATCGGCTGCTGCGTCGCAACGCCGCCGGGCCCCGGCACAGCCGAGAGCTTCGCGGCGATCTCGATCGCACGCGCCTCCGACTCCACGTCGACGATCTGATAGCCCGCCAGCCACTCCTTGAACTCCTGGAAGGGCCCATCGGTGACCACGGGAGCAGTCACGCCGTCAGAGGTCACGATCTTCGCCAGGTCGGGCCCGGCGAGAACCTCGGACTCGACGAGCTCACCGCTGCTGACCAGCTCCTTGTGAAGGGCCTTGTAGTAGTCCAAATGCGCGGTGATCTCCTCCGGCTTCCACTCCTCCATGGGCGTCTCGACGACGCCTCCGTAGAAGTTCACCACCAGCAAATATCTGGCCATCTCACCCTCCTCGTCTCGGGGCTGCGCGCCAACTTGGCACTGTCATCAGTAGAACGGAGCACGCGGTCCGTTCTCGACATCCCGGCGGGATGGAATCCGCTCGGCGGCCTAGACGCGTGCCGGCCGCGCAAGGAGCGAGCGCGCGGTCTGCTGGGCGCGCAGGTCCTGGCGCGACGCTTCCTCGACGAGCCGGCCGAGCAGGTCGCGGATGCCGATCATCCCGACGAGGAACTCGCCCTGCGTGACGGGGAGGTGGCGGATCCGCTTGTCCGCCATCAGCTGCGCGGCGGCGAGGATGTCGTCCTCGGGCGAAACGGTCAGCGGGCGCGGCGTCATCACGGTGTCGACGGTCAGCTCGTTGAACAGCGTGCCTTCGCCGGCGATCCGGAGCACGTCGCGCTCCGTGAAGATTCCGACGAGCCGCGGGCCGTCGCACACGGCGACCGCGCCGACGCCCTCCTCCAGCATGCGCGCGATCGCCTCCTGCACCGTCGCGCCGGGAGCCACGCTCACGACTCGAACCGTCATCGCATCCCCGACCGGCAAGACCTGCCTCCTCCCGTCGCGTTGTGCCGAACGTCACCAGGATACGACCTCGAGCCGTCCGGGGCCAGAGGGCCGCCGGCCTTGACCCGCGAGCGAAAACCATGGATAAATCAATATTCGCCGGGGCGAAAGCCGCGTCGGTGGGCGGACTAGATCTCTAGAAGGGGAGAGGACTATGCGAAGGACATACCTGCGCACCGCGCTCGCTGTGGGCGCTGCGCTGCTGCTCCTCGCGACAGCGATCGTCGTCGGCTTCATCGCGAAGTCGAGCGGCGAGGCTCGGCACGAGCTCGAGCTGAGCGAGAACGCCGGCCTCTCGGAGGCGTTTACGCGCCATACCGAGGATTTGTTTGCCGCGAAAGGGATCGAAGAGGGGCCGACGTCATGGGCCCAGGAGAACTACGAGCTGAACGGCGGCGACGCGATCACCGCCGAGAACATCCTGGGTGCGCAGGTAGCTGCCAGCGCCATCCAGAAGCGCGGCGTCGGACAGGGCAAGGGCTCGACGGGCTCCTGGTACTCGCTGGGGCCGACGAGCGCCGTCTATCCGGCGTTCCTCAACCGGCACGGCAGTCAGTACATCACCTCCGGGCGCATCACGGCGCTCGCGATCGACCCGAACTGCACGCAGCAGAAGTGCACGCTGTGGGTCGGCGCGGCCGGCGGGGGCGTCTGGCGGACCGACAAGGCACTCGCGGGCAACGGCAATTGGGTGAACGTGTCCGACGGCTCTTTCGCCTCGGGCGCGATCGGCTCGCTGACGTACGACGCCGCGCACAACACGCTGTACGCGGGCACCGGCGAGGACGCAGCTGCCGGTGACGCAGAGGCGGGTGTCGGCGTCTACAAGTCGACCGACGGCGGCAACACGTGGGCGCCGCTCGGCGGCAACGCCAACTTCAACCTGCGGTCGATCCGCACGATCGCGATCGATCCGCACGACTCGAGCGGCAACACGATCTACGTGGCCGACGGCCGCGGCGTGCACGGCATCTCGTCGACGACCGCAGGCGCGGTCTCGATGATCCCGGGCGGGCCCGGCATCGGCGTCTGGAAGTCGACGGACGGCGGCGCGACGTTCACGCTCGCGCAGCCGAGCGTCGTCTCGTTCGGCCCGAACCCGGGTCAGACGTTCCTGTCGAGCTTCGGCTCGAGCCGCGGCGCGACCATGCTCGCCGTCGACCCGACGCATGCCGGCGTGATCTACGCATCCGCGTACAACAAGGGCGTCTGGCGCTCGACCGACGACGGCGTGACGTGGACGAACATCCATCCGTGCTCGAGCACGTGTGGAACCGCAGCAGCCCGCGCGGAGTTCGCGCTGGCGACGATGCCGGACGGCCACACGCGGATGTACCAGACCGAAGGCGACAGCGGTAGCCCGTACAGCCGCTTCTGGGTCGCCGACGCGGTCGAGTCCGGCGCGCCGGCATTCGTGCAGAAGACGAGCAACAACGTGGCCGACGCCGGCTACGCGACGTACAACTTCTGCACGGGTCAGTGCTGGTACGACCAGTACGTGGTCAGCCCGGCCGGACACCCGAACATCGTCTACGTCGGCGGCTCGTACACCTACGGCGAGGATCACGGCCGCTCGAACGCGCGTGCCGTGCTCCTTTCGCAGGACGGCGGCGAGACGTTCACGGACCTCACCGACGACGCGACGGGCGACGACTCCAGCCACAACGGTCTGCATCCGGACCAGCACCGGCTCGTGGTCAACCCGAGCAACCCGCTGCAGTTCTGGGAGGGCTCGGACGGCGGTCTGATGCGGTCCGACGGCACGCTCGTCGACATCTCGTCGCGCTGTGACGGCCGCGGTCTCACGGAGCCGAGCCTCAGCCGCTGCAAGCAGCTGCTGTCGGCGGTTCCGGGCGCGTACACGAGCCTGAACAAGGGCCTGCAGACGCTGCAGTTCCAGAGCCTGTCCGTGAATCCGGCGAACGCGAAGAACGTCCAGGGCGGCACGCAGGACAACGGCACGTTCGAGACCTCGGGCTCGAACGTCGTCTGGCCGCAGACGATCTTCGGCGACGGAGGCCTCTCGGGCTTCGACGCGACGAACCCGGACTTCCGGTTCCACACGTACTACGACGCGCAGGTCGACGTCTCGTTCGCGGCCGGCGACCCGCCGTCGTGGGATTGGATCGCCGACTCGTTCTTCATTCCGCCGGGCAACTCGGAGGGAAGGCTGTTCTACTTCCCGATCATCACCGACCCCACGGTGCATGGGACGATGTTCGCCGGGCTGAATCACGTCTGGAGGACGAAGGATGACGGCGGCCCGTCGCAGGCGTACCTCGACCAGCACTGCAACGAGTTCACCGGCGACTTCACTGTCCAGTGCGGTGACTGGGAACCGCTCGGTGCATCGACCGGTGGCACGCTCTCGTGGATCTCTCGCGCCTCGAGCGACAGCAGCACGCTGTGGGCGGGCACGACCGGCGGCCGGCTCTTCATCTCGAAGAACGCGGATGCGGAGCCCGCTTCGGCGGTGACGCTCACGCGGATCGACAAGATCCTCGCGGCGCTCACTCCGTCGCGCGCGATCAGCAGCATCTCCGTCGATCCGACGAACCCGAACCACGCGTACGTCTCGTACCTCAGCTACAACCAGCTCGGGAACGCCATCCCGGGGCATGTCTTCTCGGTCGTCTACGACCCGGTGACGAGCTCGGCGACGTTCACGAACCTCGAGGGCACGGGGACGCCGATCGGCAACCAGCCGGTCAACGGCGTCGCGTACGACCCGGTCTCGGGCGACCTGTACGCCTCGACCGACTTCGGCGTCTACAGGCTTGCCGGAGCGAACAACGCGAACCCGTGGACGACGGCGGCTCCCGGCCTGCCGGTCGTCACGGTCGCGGGACTGACGATCAACCCGGGCGCGCGGCAGCTGCTCGCCGCCAGCCACGGACGCGGGGCGTACCAGCTCACGCTTCCGTAAGGAACGCCACGTCCGAACGACGAAGGGCCGCCTCCGGGCGGCCCTTCTCGTTCTCTAGCGGACGACGTCTTCCGCGACCGACGCAGGGCAGTGCCAGAACTCGCTGGAGCCGCGGGCGCCGGCGTCGGTGCAGCCGCTTCGGCTGAGGTCGGGCCGGCCGGAGAGCGTGCCGGCGACGCAGGAACGCCACTCGCTTCCGTCCGCGTCCTTGAGGACGGTTGCGCAGGAGCCGACGACGTGCGCGCGCTGGAGCACGCGGTGATCCTTGACCGCGATCAGCATCGCGACCAGCGCCGCAGCGACGGCGACGATCCGGAGAAGCATCTACCCGGTCAACGGGGGCGGCGAGATGGGCGGCGAGGGGATCCCCGCCGGCCGCAGGACGCTTGGAGGCGCCGGAACCGAGGCGAGGCGTACCGCCTCGCGCTGGAACGCCGGCACCAGCTCGGGCTCCGGCTCGGGCTGCCGCTCGGGCAGGGGCTGGGGCGCCGGCAGTGGCTCCGGCTCGCGCCGGACGACGGGCTCGGGCCGGGGGGCCGGCGCGGGCGGAGCGACCGGTGCGGCCGCGGGCGCCGCCGCAGGCGCCTGTGCGGCCGCCGGCCGCTGCTGGAGGAACCGCCAGATCGCGAGGCTCGTCCGCTGCGCGTGCAGCTGGCAGAGCGTCGTCTGGGCGTGGAGCCGGTAGATCTCGGCGCGGCCGTCGCCGACCACGTAGCCGATCAGCGCGCCGACGCCGAGGCCGACGGCCAGCGTCGTGAAACCGAAGAGGTGTGGTACCGGCCAAGCGACCGCGAGCGGCGTCAGCGGGACCGCGCCGAAGAGCGCGCCCAAGACGGCTCCCGCAACCGTGCAGCCTCTCCGCACGGCTACGGCACGCCGCTCAAGGCGTGCGGCGAAGCGCTCGATGACGTCAGGGTCGTACGGCGGCACGGATTTCCCATCGGCCGCCGGGGCGCTCTTCTTGAGTCCTTGATCGAGCGCTCTAGCGGAGGCCGCCGCGCTCGTGATGGGCGCGGAAGAAGTTCTCCGAGCCGGCCGTCGCCATCGCCGCCGAGGCCGAGATCTCCAGCGCCAGAGCGGCCGCGGCGACGATCTGGGCGAAGCGGTAGACCTTGCCGGGGCCGGCGCAGCCGAGCACCTCGAGCCAGTCGCGCGCCGACGGCAGGGTCGTGCCGCCGCCGACCGTTCCGACCTCGAGCCCCGGGAAGCGGATCGAGCAGTGGAGGCCGCCGTCCACCCGCCGGCCGGTGCCGTGAGCCATCGAGCTCGTCCCGACCATGCCGAGGTCCTGGCCCGTCGCGGCGAAGATCGCGGCGACCGCCGACGCGGGCGTGAACGCCACCGACTGCATGCCCGACGCGACCGCGCCGTGCGTCCCCGCCCAGGCGAGCGCGTCGAGGTCGTCGGCGGTCGTGCGAAGAACGCGGCGGATCGCTTCGTCGGCGAGCGTGCACTCGGCGATCACGGTCTTCCCGTGGCCGTGCTGGAAGAACTGGAAGGAAGGCTTCTTGTCGCCGCCCATATTCGCCTCGAGGATCGCGCGCTCCGGCTTCACCGGCGCGCGCTCCATCACATAGCCCATGTTCAGCGCGTAGCTGTTGCGCGTCATCATGTTCGGGCCGACCGCGTCGCCGGTCGTCCACGCCCACAGCACGTGGCACATGGGCCCGACGACGTGCGTCGTGACGTCGCGCAGCTTCGCGTAGCGCGAGAGCATCGGGTTGTCCTGCTCGCCGAGCCAGTCGCGCATCGCGTCGAGCTCGCCTGCGAGCCAGCGCGCGAGCTGCACGGCCTCTTGCGTCGTCGCACACACGAAGCAGCTCGCGCGCGTGATGCGGTCGTAAAGGACGTGCGTCGTGATCCCGCCCGACTCCGCGGCCGCCTTCGCGCCGCGCGTCATCGACGCGGTCAGGCCGCCTTCGGTGTGCGCGAGCGGCACGTGGACCTTCTCCTGCGTGCGGCCCGTCTCGACGACGTCGCCGCCTTCGTCGAGCTCGTAGTCGCCGAGCGAGACCACGAGCGGCGCGACGACGGAGACGGGGATCACGGCGACGCCCGTCAGCGACTCCGCCGCACGCGTGAACGGCTCGAGGTCGACCGACGTCACCAGGCCGTCGACGCCGAGCGCGTCCTGCCGGGCACGAATCGACGCCTCGTCGTTCTTGCGCGACCAGCGCATGGGAGAGAGGATAGGGCGCGTGATCACCGGCGCGCACGTGATGCTCTTCACTCCCGAGGCCGACGCGCTGCGCTCGACGCTGCGAGACACGCTCGGCTGGAAGCACGTCGACGCCGGCGACGGCTGGCTGATCTTCGCGCTGCCGCCGGCCGAGCTCGGCGTCCATCCAAGCGACGGCGACACCGGCCACGAGCTCTACCTCCTCTGTGACGACATCGAGGCGACGATCGCCGAGCTGCGCGAGAAGGGGATCGAGGTCCGCGGCGAGCCGGACGACCGCGGCTGGGGAATCGCGACGACGATCGTCCTCCCCGGCGGCGTCGAGGTGACGCTCTACGAGCCGCGCCACCCGGTCGTCGCCATGACCTAGCTAAAGCTCGGCAGCTCGAGATCGGCGACGTCGATGCCGAGCGAGGCGGCGAGGCGGGCGCCCTGCTCGAGATCGTCCTGCAGCATCTGGATGTCGCGGTTTCGCATCAGGCCGGCGATCGACGCGCGCGCCTTCGGACGCCAGAGCGAGTGGTCGACGAAGATCGGCAGCATCCGGTTCGCGACCTTGACGAGTTGCTGCTGCTGCTTCTTCGTCGCGTCCTTGAGCAGCACGCGCTCGTAGGCCATCCCGGCGCCGTGGTGGATGCCGTCGTCCACGGTCAGGCGGTTGCAGAGATCTTCCAGGACGGTTCCGGGCGACGCGGCGGCGATCATCCGGAAGCGCGGGATGATCAGGCGCTCGAAGAACACCTGCATCAGGAACACCTTCTCCTCGAGTGTGTCGAGGTCGAGGAACATCGCCGCGAGCTGGTCGAGGTACGGATCGCGCTCGCCTTCCCCGCCCGCCACCTCCGTCAGCTTCAGCCAGGCTTCCGTGTGGCGCGACTCGTCCTGCACCATCGTCGAGTAGTAGAGGCGAGCCTCAGGATGCGGCGCCGCGTTGAGCAGCTGCGAAGCCATCTCGCACGCGAACATGTCGGCCTGCAGCTGCTGCATGATCACCGAGCGCCAGAGGTCGCGGCGACGCGCGAGCTTCTGCTCCGAGCCCTTGTACTCCGGAATCGGCGGCTGCTCGTTCCACGGCAGTTCGTTCAGATGCCATTCCGCGCGTTTCGCGAGCTCGTAGTAGCGGAGGACGCCCGCGTAGATGCTGCGGTCCTCCCGCTCCTCCGCCGTGAGCTGCTCGGTCTCCATCGTGGACAGGCTAACGTCTTCGGACGGTGGCGACGGTCCTCGACGGAAAAGCGCTCGCCGAGCGGATCCGCGGCGAGGTGAAGGCGGACGTCGGCGAGCTCGGGGCGCTCGGGCTCGCGACCGTGCTCGTCGGCGAGGATCCCGCGTCGCAGATCTACATCCGCCGCAAGCACGAGGCGGCCGGCGAAGTCGGCATCCGCGCGCTCGACGTGCGGCTGCCCGAGGACACGAGCGAGGACGAGCTGATCGAACGCGTCGAAGCGCTGAACGAGGACGACTCGGTCGACGCGCTGCTCGTGCAGCTGCCGCTGCCGCCGCACGTCGACGAGGCGCGCGTGCTGCGCGCGCTCGACCCGACGAAGGACGTCGACGGCCTTCATCCGTGGAACGCCGGTCACCTCTTCCTCGGCCGCCCGACGCTCGTCGGTGCGACGCCGGTCGGCATCCTCGCGCTGCTCGACGAGTACCGCATTCCGCTCGAGGGCGCGAGGGCGGTCGTCGTCGGTCGCAGCGACATCGTCGGCAAGCCCGTCGCGCACCTGCTCCTGCAGCGCCACGCGACGGTGACGATCTGCCACTCGCGAACGGCCGACCTCGCGCGCGAGACACTCGAGGCCGACGTGCTCGTCGTCGCGGCCGGAAGACCGCAGCTCGTGACGGCCGACATGGTGAAGCACGGCGCGACGGTCGTCGACGTCGGAATGAACCGCACCGACGCGGGACTCGTCGGCGACGTCGACGCGGCGGCCATGGACGTCGCCGGCCACATGACGCCCGTGCCGGGCGGCGTCGGTCCGATGACGATCGCGTGCCTGCTCCGCAATACGGTGCGGGCGGCGCGCTACCGCCGCGGGACGCTTGTGTTCCCGCGCCGGTGAGCTATTCTTCGGCCGCTGTAATCATCGGTCGGCGACTCGGTGCCCGGGTCGTCGCGTTGTTTCAAGGAGGACGTTCTTTGCCTGAGGGCACCGTGAAGTGGTTTTCGAACGAGAAGGGCTACGGCTTCATCGAGCGTGAGGGTGGCGACGACGTGTTCGTCCACTTCTCGGCGATCACGATGGAGGGCTACAAGTCGCTGACCGAAGGCCAGCGCGTGTCGTTCGAGGTGGTCCAGGGCCCCAAGGGCGCCCAGGCCGCCAATGTGCAGGCCGCTTAGCTTTCCTTTCGGAACCGCATGAACGACGGGCCCCGGAAGGGGCCCGTCTTTTTGGGAGGATCAACGGCAAATGCCGATCACGAGAGAGCAGGTGCTCCACGTTGCGAAGCTCGCGCGCCTCGCGCTGAGCGACGAGGAGCTCGCGCGCTTCGAGACGCAACTCGGCGCGATCCTCGAGGCCGTCTCGAAGGTGTCCGAGCTCGACCTCGAGGACGTGCCGCCGACGTCGCATCCGCTCGATCTCGTCAACGTGCTCGCGGAGGACGAACCTCGTCCGTCACTCGACCGCGCAGACGCCCTCGCCAACGCGACCGCGCCAGAGGACGGCGCCTTCCGGGTGCCGCCGACATGACGATCCGGCACGCAATCGGCACAGACACGTGCGCCATCGCGTGCGACGCTTCCGAAGGGGGCAGGTGATCGATACGCTGCGCCTCACCGCGGAGGAGGCCGCCGCGCTGCTCGAGCGGGGGGACGTCTCCGCTGCCGAGCTCCACGCCGCGTACGCGTCGCGCGACGACGACGTGCACGCGTACCTGAGACGGCTCGAGTACGGCGGCGCGGCCGGCGTGCCGATCGCGCTCAAGGACGTGATCGGGACGAAGGGCGTCGAGACGACCGCCGGCTCGAGGATCCTGCAGGGATACGTCCCCGTCTACGACTCGACCGTCGCGTCGCGCGTCAAGGACGCCGGTCTCTCGCTGCTCGGCAAGACGAACACGGACGAGTTCGCGATGGGATCGTCGACCGAGAACTCGGCCTTCGGCCCGTCGCGCAACCCGTGGGATCCGTCGCGCGTTCCCGGCGGCTCCGGCGGCGGCTCGGCGGCGGCGGTGTCGGCGGGGCTTGCGCCGTGGGCGCTCGGCTCCGACACCGGCGGCTCGATCAAGCAGCCGGCCGCGCTCTGCGGGATCGTCGGCCTGCGTCCGACGTACGGAACGGTCTCGCGCTACGGCATCGTCGCGTTCGCGTCGTCGCTCGACCAGGTCGGTCCGACGGCGAAGACGGTGCGCGACTGCGCGCTGCTCTACTCGATCATCGCCGGGCGCGACGCATGCGACACGACGACGGTCGACGTACCCGAGGTCGAGCTGCCGTCCGCGGAGCGTCTGGACGGACTGCGGATCGGCGTGCCTCGCGAGCTGAACGAGGCGGAAGGGATCGAAGGCGGCGTCGCCTCGGCGGTCCGAGCTGCACTGGACAAAGCAGCAGAGCTCGGCGCGTCGGTGGAAGAGTGCTCGCTGCCGCGCTCGGTCGAGTACGGACTCGCGTGCTACTACCTGATCGCGCCGGCGGAGGCGTCCTCCAACCTCGCGCGTTACGACGGCGTGCGCTACGGCCTTCGCGTCGACGACGAGGACCTCACGGCGCTGTACGAACGCACACGGGACGCAGGCTTCGGCGACGAGCCGAAGCGGCGGATCATGCTCGGAACGTACGCGCTCTCGGCCGGGTATTACGACGCGTACTACGGCCAGGCGCAGAAGGTGCGGACGCTGATCATCCGCGAGCACGCGGAGCTGCTCGAGCGCTTCGACGTACTCGCCTCGCCGACGTCGCCGACCGTCGCGTTCGCGCTCGGCGCGAAGACGCACGACCCGCTCGCGATGTACCTGAGCGACCTGCTCACGATCCCGTCCTGCGTCGCGGGCCTGCCGGGCCTCTCCATCCCGTGCGGCCTCAGCGACGGCCTGCCGGTCGGCCTGCAGCTGATCGGGCGGCAGTTCGGCGAGAACACGCTCTTCCGCGCGGGACACGCGCTCGAGCGGGCGATCGGATTCGACACGGTGCCGGAGCGGCTGCGATGAGGAAGACGTTCGTCGATCCCGCCGCCGAGTTCCTGCCGTCGTGCCGGCGCATCTTCGGCGACGTGCGGATGCTCGACGGCTCGCGCGCGGTGCTCGTCGGCGACGTGAAGCTCTCGCTCGAGGCCGGCGAGAAGGAGCTGTGGCTGATCGAGACGCACGGCGTGCTCGAGCACCGGCTGACGATGGTCGAGGTGCACGACGACGTCGAGTCGGCGTTGCGCGAGGCGAAGGAGCTGCTCGGTGGCTAGCGCTGAATGGGAGACAGTCGTCGGCCTCGAGATCCACGTGCACCTGAAGACGCGGACGAAGATGTTCTGCCGCTGCGAGCTCGAGTACTTCGCCGAGCCGAACACGCGCACGTGCCCCGTCTGCCTCGCGCACCCGGGTGCGCTGCCCGTCGCGAACCGCAAGGCCGTCGAGTGGACGATCAAGCTCGGCCTCGCGCTCGGCTGCGACATCGCCGAGGAGGCGGTCTTCTCGCGCAAGAACTACTTCTATCCCGACCTGCCGAAGGGGTACCAGATCTCGCAGTACGACCGGCCGTTCTGCACCGGCGGCGCGCTGCTCGTCCCGGGAGCCGACGAAGACAGAATGGTCGGCTTCGTGCGCGCGCACCTGGAGGAGGACGCTGCAAAGACGGTGCACGTCGGCGGCGCCACCGGCCGCAAGGTCGGCTCGGCGCATTCGCTCGTCGACTTCAACCGCGGCGGCACGCCGCTCGTCGAGATCGTCACGCAGCCGGACATCCGCTCCGCCGACGAGGCCGTGCGCTTCCTGCGGCTGCTACGGCAGACGATCGTCGAGCTCGGCATCTCCGACGCGGAGATGGAGAAGGGCACGCTCCGTGTCGACGCCAACGTGTCGGTGCGCAAGCCCGGCGAGCAGTTCCGCACGCGCTGGGAGCTCAAGAACATGAACTCATTCACGTTCATCGGGCGGGGAGTCGAGGCGGCGGCGCGCGAGCAGATTCGCGTCTACGAGTCCGGCGGCGACGTCGAGCAGCACACGTACGACTACGAGCCCGGGAGCGACACGCTGACCCCGCACCGCACGAAGGAGGAGGCCGACGACTACCGCTACTTCCCCGAGCCGGACCTCGTTCCCGTGCGTCCCGAGCGCGAGCTCGTGGACCGGCTGCGGGGCGAGCTGCCGGAGCTTCCCGGCGCGCGCATCGTGCGCCTGCGCGAGGAGCTCGGGGCGGCGACGGCGCAGACGCTCGTCACGGGCGGCCTCGACACGCTCTGGGCCGCCACCCGCGACGCCGGCGCCGATACCGTCGCGGCCGCGAACGTGATCGCGAACCAGCTCGTCGGCGCGGGTGTCGATCCCGACCGCGTCGATCCCGCCGAGCTCGCGAAGCTCGTGTCCGCGCGCGACGAGATTTCGCGCAGGGCGTTCGACGACGCAATCGCGCACGCGGGCGACGAGGGCTTCAGCGCCGAGCCGTACCTCGCGCAGAAGGCCGTCGCCGACACGTCGGCGCTCGAGCCGATCGTCGACGAGGTCCTTGCCGCCAACCCGGGCCAGGTTGCGGCGTACCGCGGCGGCAAGGCGGGCCTGCTCGGCTTCTTCGTCGGACAGGTGATGAAGGCGACGAACGGGACCGCCGACGCGCGCGTCGTCAGCGAGCTCGTGCGCTCGAAGCTCGAATCATGAAGCTCCTCGCCTTCGAGACGTCGCAGGAGATCACACAGTTCAAGTCGAGCGGCGCGATGATCGGCGGCGTTGCGCGGTGCTCAGGCGCAACCCGGATCTCCGTCCTCGAGCTCGAGCCCGGCGGAGTGGTCGGCATGCACGACGCGGCGGTGCCGCAGCTGCTGCTCGTTCTCGACGGCCGCGCCAGCGTGCGCAGCGGTGACAACCCGCCGATCGAGATCGCGCAGGGACAGGGCGTTCTCTGGGAGCTGGGCGAGCCGCACGAGACGGCGAGCGGCGAGACGGGCCTGACCGCGATCGTCGTCGAAGCCGAATCGCTCGACGTTCTCTAGATCAAGCCGCAGTACCGCGCGGTGTTCGGCCACGGGTAGAACCCGCGGCCCGAGCGGTAGGCCCGTTCCGCGACCCACATCTGCTCGAGCGGCGACCAGCGGTCGGCCGTGCCCTTCGTGCGCAGGACGCGCGGCGCGTAGTGCCGCTGGAACGAGATGTCCATCTGCAGGCCGCCGTAATAGGGCGCGCCGCGATCCTTCCACGAGCCTTCGTAGCGGTGGATGCAGAGCCACGCACGGCGGTGCGGCGGGCCTGCGACGAATCGCCTGCGGGCGTGCGCCGCATGCGCGCGCCACGCGTCGCGCCGCGCCACGAGCGTCGACGCGTGCACGCGCGTCAGCGGCCGGCCCATGACCTGCTCGAAACGCCACGTCTTCGCGCGGTAGACGTGGATCGCGCGCAGGATCGTCGAGTCGGGCTCCTGCGTCGCGTGAGCGCCGCCGCCGACGAGCGTGAGCGCAGCCGCGACCGCGACCGCAGAGATGCAGAGGAACCGCCGCACGAGCCGCGGCAGGCTAGCAAGGAACCGGGGCCGCAAGTCAAGGCTAAGAAAATCTTTACCGTGCTAGGCGCCAAGCTGCGCGAATCTAGCCCGGAAAGGCACCGTGGATGCCGCGGAGGACGAGCTCGACGCCGATCGCGGCGAGCAGCAGGCCGAACACACGCGTGACGAAGTGCACCGCGCCGGCGGGCACGCGGCGCGTCAGCGCGTCGGCCGCGGCGAGCGCGACGCCGATCGCGAGCACGGCCACGAGGATTCCGGCGATCACGGCGACCCGGCCGCCCGTGCTCGCGTGCTGGCGCGCGAGCACCATCGCCGTCGCGATCGCGCCCGGGCCGGCGACGAGCGGCGAGGCGAGCGGTACGAGGGCGACGTCTCCCTGCGAGCGCTCGTCCTCGAAGTCGATCCCGCGCAGCATCTCGAGCGAGAGGAGCAGCAGCAGCAGGCCGCCCGCGATCGAGACGCTGTCGATCGAGACGTCGAGGTAGCGGAGTACCGCATCGCCCGCGAGCGCGAACAGCACGACGACGGTTCCCGCTGCAACGGCCGCGCGGACGGCCGCCGCGCGCCGCCGGCGCGGCTCGAGGGAACGCGTCAGGCTGACGAAGATCGGCGCGGCGCCGAGCGGGTCCATGATCACCACCATCGTCACGAACGTCGTGCCGAAGGCGGACCAGTCCACGCGAGAACGGTACTTGCACACGCGGCCCCGAGGAGGTCATGCGGTTATCCGGTCGAGGACTCCGTTCTTCGAGCGTCTCCTCTCCTTGTGAGCGGCGGCGCCACGAAGCCCGCGTAGAGGAGGACGACCGCGGCGGCGGCGAACGCCGCGGTCTCCGCCTCCCCGAGGCCGGCGAGCGCCGAGCCGATCGCGGCGGCCGCGACCCCGGCGACGATCAGCGTGTTGCCGAGCGGGCGGCGGCGGAACGTCGCCGCCGCGACAGCGACGACCGCGAGCGTGCCGAGGCCGTTCGCGAGTACCGCGACGAGGCGTGCGGGCACGAACGCGAGGTGGTCCTGCGCCGCCGGGATGCCGCTGCCCGCGAACGCTCCGTGCACCGGGACCGAGACGGCCACGCCGACCGCAAGCCCGGCATAGACGAGTGCCGCGGCGCCCGCCCAGCGGCGGCCGGAGAGGAGGAGCGAGCCCGCGCCGAGCAGCGGCGCCGTCAGCAGTCCGCCGAAGAGGTAGTAGACGCGGAACGACCGCTCGTCCCAGCCGTACGCCGCGCCCCAGGCGAGCGCGCCGGATGCGACGGCGTACGCGAAGAGCGACGCGCTCCACGCAGCGAGCTCGGGTGCGCGCCGCGCCCGCAGGCGCGCCGCGAGGCGGCCGGCGAGCCTGAGCGCGAGCAGCGCCGCCGCGAACGCGAGCAGGGCTTCCACGCGCTGAGCGTAGTAGGCTCGGCGCGTGAGGACCGGCGTAGTCGTCGCGGCACTCGCCGCCGTCGTCGTGGCCGTCGGGGTCGGGATCGCGGGCGCGAAGGCGCCGCGGGACCATGCGGCGGTCGCGCTGAACGTCCTGCCGCCGGGCCAGAGCGGCAGCCTCGCGTTCCCGCCGACCGCGACCGACCAGGCGGAGCTCTACGACGCGCTGACGCCTCTCTTCGACAAGGTCACGAGCGCCGATCTGACCCGCTACTTCAAGTCGGAGCGCTTCGGTCTCGGCGGCGAGAAGCCGAAGGCCGTCGAGAGGCCTCGCGGCGGCGTGACGATCCAGCGCGACCGTTGGGACGTCCCGCATGTCTACGGCAGGACGCGCGCCGACGTCGAGTTCGGCGCCGGCTATGCGACGGCCGAGGACCGGCTGCTGCTCATGCAATTGCTGCGCGGTCCCGGGCGGATCGCGGCGCTCGACGTGCCGGGCGTCGACCCGTTCGCCGTCGCGTTCGCCGCGCAGGAGTTCGTGCCGTCGGCGGCCGCGGAGGCGGCGCTCGCGAAACAGGCCGACTTCGCACGCGCGTCGGCGAAGGGCCGGCAGTTGCTGAAGGACGTCGACGCGTACATCGCCGGCATCAACGCGTACATCAAGGACCACGGCGACTACACGCCGCACTGGACGCGGAACGACGTCATCGGCATCGCGGCGCTGATCGGCGCCCGCTTTGGCGTCGGCGGCGGCGGCGAGGCGTGGACGTCGCAGTTCCTCTCCGCGCTGCAGGCGCAGCTCGGCGCGGCGAAGGGGCGCGCCGTGTGGAACGACCTGCGCTCGGAGCAGGATCCCGAGACGCCCGTCTCGGTCGACGGGAGCTTTTCGGCAGGCGCGCAGCCCGGCGACGAATCCGGCAACGTCGTCCTCGACGCCGGCAGCGTCAAGGCGGCGGCGGAGGTGCGCCACGCGAACGCGTCGAACGCGCTGCTGATCGCCGCGAAGCGCTCGAAGACCGGCCACCCGCTCGCGGTGATGGGCCCGCAGGTCGGCTACGCGTTCCCCGAGCTCCTGACCGAGCTGGATCTGCACGGCGGCGGCATCGACGCGCGCGGCGCCGCGTTCCCGGGCATCTCGTTCTACATCCTGCTCGGGCGCGGCAAGGACTACGCGTGGAGCGCGACGTCGTCGGGCAGCGACATCGTCGACCAGTTCGTCGAGACGTTGTGCGGCGGCGACGACCTCCACTACGTCTACAAGGGCTCCTGCCGCGCGATGGATACGCTCGACGCCGGCACGCTGAAGGGCAGGGGCGGCGCGCCGGACCGCGAGTTGATCGTCCGCTCGACCGTGCACGGGCCCGTCGTCGGCTACGGGGCCGTCAAGGGGACGCGCGTTGCGATCTCGAGCGACCGGTCGACGCGCGGCCGCGAGCTGGTCGCCGCGTACTCGTTCATGGACCTGAACACGAACAAGGTCCACGACGCGAAGTCGTTCATCAAGACGATGAGCACGTTCGAGCTGACGTTCAACTGGTTCTACGTCGACTCGAAGCACATCGCGATGTTCTCCAGCGGGCGCGTGCCGGTCCGCGCCGCGAACGTGAACCTCGGCCTGCCGACGAACGGCGACGGCAACCACGACTGGCGCGGCTTCGTGGCTGCAAAGAACCATCCGCAGGGGATCGACCCGAAGGACGGGACGATCGTCAACTGGAACAACAAGCCCGCGCTCGGCTGGCCGGCCGCCGACGACAACTGGTCGTATCAGTCGACGTACCGCGTCGACCTGCTGAAGGACGCGCTCCCACCGGGCAAGATGACGCTCGCACAGCTCGCCGGCGCGATGAACAAGGCGGCGACGCAGGACATCCGCGCGGTCGAGGTGTGGCCGACGATCTCGGAGCTCCTACACGGCGCGGAGGCGCCGAGCCCGCGCGCGCAGCAGCTCGTGAACGCGCTCGACGCGTGGACGCGCGCGGGAGGGAGCCGCCTCGACCGCGACGGCGACGGCAAGATCGACGATCCCGGCGCGGCGATCATGGATACGGCATGGCCAAAACTCGCAGACGCGGCGCTGAATCCGGTGCTCGGACCCCTCACCGGCGAGCTGGCGAAGCTCGTGACGCGGAACCAGAACGCGAATCCCTCCGGCTCCGCCTACGCCGGCGGCTGGTACGGCTATCTCTTCAAGGATCTGCGGAGCCTGCTCGGGAAGCCCGTCAAGGGCCCGTACTCGACGCGCTACTGCGGCGGCGGCGACCGGCGGCTCTGCGGCGAGAGCTTGTACGGCGCGCTCGACGCCGCGGCCGCAGACCTCGCCGCCGCGCAGGGCCCGGATCCCGCAGCGTGGCGGGCGGACGCGACGAAGGAGCGGATCTCGTTCGGCCTCTTGCCGCTGACGATGCGCTGGGCGAACCGGCCGACCTTCCAGCAAGTCGTCTCTTTCCGAAGTCACCGCTAACCTCAAGCCTTGAGCTCGAAGCGCTACCTGTTCACGCCGGGGCCGACGCCCGTGCCGCCGCAGGTGCTCGCGGCGATGGCCGAGCCGATCGTCCACCACCGCGGGCCCGACTTCCGCGTCGTCTACGAGCGCTGCCTCGCGCGGCTGCAGGAGGTCTTCCGCACGCGAGCCGACGTGCTGCTCTTCACGTCGAGCGGCACGGGGACGATGGAGTCGGCGGTCGCGAACCTGTGCTCGCCCGGTGAGCGCGTGTGCGTCGTCAGCGCCGGCGCGTTCGGCGAGCGCTGGGCGTCGATCGCCGAGGCGTACGGCTGCGAGGTCGACCGGCTCGCATACGAGTGGGGCGAGTCGCCGTCCGCGGACGACCTCGCGTCCCGGCTCGCCGAGCGCGAGTCGCGCGCCGTCCTCCTGACGCACTCGGAGACGTCCACCGGCGTCGTCGCCGACGTGCGCTCGCTCGCCGCGTCCGCGCAGGAGACGGGCGCGCTCAGCGTCGTCGACGCGATCTCCTCGCTGGGCGCCGTCCCTCTGGAGACGGACGACTGGGGCGTCGACGTCGTCGTCGCCGGCTCGCAGAAGGCGCTGATGACGCCGCCGGGGCTCGCGATGGTGTCGGTCTCGCAGGCGGCGTGGGACGCGCGTGGGACGCTGCCGCGCTTCTACTTCGACTGGGAGCGGACGCGGAAGGCGCAGGCCGTCTTCGACGCCGCGTTCACGCCGGCAGTGTCGCTCGTCGCGGGGCTCGACGTCGCGCTCGGGATCCTGCTCGAGCAGGGTCTCGACGCCGCGTTCGAACGCCACGTGCGGCTCGGGCGCGCGTGTCGCGAGGGGATCAAGGCGATGGGGCTCGAGCTGTTCTCGCCCGACGACGACGGCGCCGCGGTCGTCACCGCCGTGCACGCGCCCGACGGAGTCGACGCCGGCGAGCTGCTGCTCCGCCTGCGCGACCGCCACGGGGTGACGCTCGCGCCGGGTCAGGGGCCGTTGAAGGGGAAGATCTTCCGCATCGGCCACATCGGCTGGTTCGACGTCTTCGACATCGCGACCGCACTTGCGGCGGTCGAGCTGACGCTGATGGAGCTCGGCGCCGACGTCGAGCGCGGGGCCGCCGTCACGCGCGCTTTCGAGGCGTACGAGCAGCCGGTCCACGCGTAGCCCGTTGAGGGTCTTGGTCAGGGAGAAGATCGCCGACGCGGGCATCGAGCTGCTGCGCGCGCGCTTCGACGTCGACGTCGACACCGAGTCCGATCTCGCCGCGACGATCGGCGACTACGACGCGATCGTCATCCGCTCCGCGACGAAGCTCACCGCGGATCTGATCGGGCGCGCGACGAACCTGAAGGTGATCGGCCGCGCGGGCGTCGGCGTCGACAACGTCGACGTCGAGGCGGCGACGCGCCGGGGGATCGTCGTCGCGAACGCGCCCGAGTCGACCGTCATCTCGGCGGCCGAGCACACGATCGGATTGCTGCTCGCCCTCTCCCGCAACATCCCCCAGGCGCACGCGGCGCTCGCCCAGGGCAGGTGGGAGCGGTCGCGCTTCGGCGGGATCGAGCTCGCGGGCAAGACGCTCGGTGTCCTCGGCTTCGGCCGGATCGGGCAGCAGGTGGCGCGGCGCGCGCTCGGGCTCGAGATGCGCGTCGTCGCGTACGACCCGTTCGTCTCGAAGGAGCGGTTCCGCGAGCTCGGCGTCGAGTGGGCGGCGACGCCCGACGACGTCCTCGCGACGGCCGAGTTTCTGACGCTGCACCTGCCGCTCACGCAGGAGACCCGCGGTTCGATCGACGCGGACGCGTTCGCGAAGATGCGCGACGGCGTACGGCTCGTCAACGCGGCGCGCGGGGAGCTCGTCGACGAGGCGGCGTTGCTCGACGCGCTGCGGTCAGGCAAGGTCGCCGCCGCGGCGCTCGACGTCTTCTCCTCGGAGCCCTACACGGGGCCGCTGATCGCGCTCGACAACGTCGTCGTCACGCCGCACCTCGCCGCTTCGACAGAGGAGGCGCAGGACCGAGCGGGCGTGATCGTCGCCGAGCAGGTGGTCGCCGCGCTCGAGGGCGGCCTCGTCACGAACGCCGTCAACATCCCGTCGCTGCGCGCGGAGGACATGGAGGCGCTCGCGCCGTACGTGCCGCTCGCCGCGCAGCTCGGCCGCCTCGCGATGGAGCTCGCCGAGGGCCGCGCGGACCGAATCGAGCTCGCGTACCACGGTGCGCTCTCGCAGTACGACACCCGCCTGTTGACGGTCGCGGCGCTGAACGGCGCGTTCCAGGGCCGCACCGACCAGCCGGTCAACTACGTCAACGCGCCGCTGATCGCGGCCGAGCGCGGCATCGAGGTCGCGGAGGAGCAGCGCCGGCACTCGCGCGACTTCACGAATCTCGTCCGCGTCGGCGTGCGCCGCGACGGGGAAGACCTGCGTGTCGCCGGAACCACGATCGGACGGGAGCATCGGCAGTGGCTCGTCAGTGCGCTCGGCTTCGAGCTCGAGATGGAGCTGGCGCCGCTGCTCGTGCTCTTCCGCTACGACGACGTGCCCGGCGTGATCGGACGGGTCGGCTCGACGTTCGGCGAGGCCGGCGTCAACATCGCCAACATGGCGGTCTCGCGTACGCGCCGCGGCGGCAAGGCGCTGATGGCGCTGTCGATCGACACGCCGCCGCCGCCGGGACTCGTGGAGACGCTGCTCGCCGCAGGCTTCGACGACGCGCGCTTCATCTCGCTTGCCTGACCGCGACCGCTTCTTCCGGAGCTTCGACGAGGCGTGGAGCGACTTCCAGACGCGCGAGCGCGACCTGCTCGACGCGTTCGCGCTCTTCCCGGAGCAGGAGCGGCTCGTGCTCGCGTGGCTGCTGCTGCCCGACCCGGAGCTCGTTGCGCGCGCGCTCGAGCTCCAGCGCGCGTTCGCGCACCTCGACTGGATCACGCCGCTGCCGGCGCACTTCCTGCACGTGTCGGTCGCGTTTCCCGGCGGGACCGCCGCCGAAGAAGAGCTCGCGCGCGGACGGGACGCGTGCGTGGGTGTGGCGCCGTTCGAGGTCGACCTCCGGCGCGTCGGCTGCTTCCACGACGCGGTGATCGTCGAGGTGCACGGCGACGGGCCGCGCGAGCTCGCGGCGCGGCTCGACGAAGACCGCGATCTCTCGACGTACCTGCCGCACCTGACGCTCGGGTTCTTCAATGACGCGCACGACCCGGCACCGCTACGGGAGGCGCTCGTGCCGCTGCGCGACGTCGACCTCGGCCGCCGCCGCTTCGACGCCGTCACGCTCTGCGTCGTCCCCGCCTCGCGAACGACGATCCTGACGCCGTGGCGCGTCGCCGGCAGGGTCGAGTTCTAGGTCGAGCGTGGATTCAGCCGCTTCACGGTCTGCCGCACCAGCGGCTTGATCTTCTCGACCAGCGCGAACTTCCTACCGCGATCGACCACGCGTTCGGCCTCGCAGTTGACGTGACCGTCGACGACGATGAAGCGCGCACCGTCCGCGCGCACCCGCCTGTACTCGTCCAGCGTTGCATGGACGCGCGCGGTGCAGTCGGGATCGTCGCACTCGCAGACGAAGGAAGCTTCCGTCGCACCCAAGCGCTCCGCGTTCGCCGCGATTCGCTCGTTGACGTCGCGGAACAGCGATTCCGTCCGCGCGACACGGAGGTCTTCCTGCTCGCCCATTGCCGTCTCCCTCATATTGTTTCGAGGTACTGGTCTTCAACGGGCGAGGTCGCTCTATGGTTTCGGGTGTGCGCGTCTGGCCGGACAACGTCGAGCGCGTCGCCGCCTTCCTGCGCGCCGCCGGCGCCGAGTCCCGCATCGAGGAGTTCCGCTCCGAGACCGCGACGGCGGCGGCCGCTGCGGAGGTTGCCGGCTGCGACCCCGGCGACATCGTCAAGTCGCTCGTGTGCCTCTGCGACGGCCGCTTCGTCCTCGCGCTCGTGCCGGGAGACCGCCGCGCCGATCTCGAGAAGGTCGCGCGCGCCGCGCGGGCGACGTCGGCGCGCGTCGCCCGCGCGCACGAGGTGGAACGCCTGACCGGGTTCGCGCCGGGCGCCGTCGCGCCCTTCCCGCTGCCGGCCGTCGACGGGGTGCTGATCGACCGGCTCCTGCTCGTGCGCGAAGAGCTCTGGATCGGCGCCGGCTCGACACGCCACCTCGCAGCGCTCCCCGCACGCGAGCTGCTGCGGCTGACGCGCGCGATTCCGGCCGATCTCGTCTCCGAAGGGTAGCCGACCCCCGCGAGGGGTACGATTGCGGCACCCCGCTGCGCGCGAAAGGAGAGCTCTGTGCAGGCCACCGAGAAGATCTGGCTGAACGGCGAGTTCGTCGACTGGGACGACGCGAAGATCCACGTCGGGTCGCACGGCCTGCACTACGGAACCGGCGTCTTCGAGGGCATCCGCTGCTACGAGACGCCGGACGGGCCGGCGGTGTTCCGGCTGAGGGACCACCTCCAGCGCCTCGCGAACTCCGCACGCCTGCTCTACCTCGACCTGCCCTACGGCGTCGACGAGCTGCGCGCCGCGTCGATGGAGCTCGTCACGCGCAACGGGCTGCCGTCCTGCTACCTGCGGCCGATCGCGTTCGTCGGCTACGGCGAGCTCGGCGTCGCCGCGACCGGGAACCCGATCGACGTCGCGATCATGAGCTGGGCGTGGGCGCCGTACCTCGGCGAGGACAGCCTGCGGACGGGAATCCGCGCGGCGATCTCGAGCTGGCAGCGCGTCGGTCCGAACGTGATCCCGCACGTCGCGAAGGCGACCGGCATCTACCTCAACTCGATGCTCGCGACGACGGAGGCGCGGCGCGGCGGCTACGACGAGGCGATCCTGCTGACGGCGGACGGGTACGTCGCCGACGGTCCCGGCGAGAACGTCTTCGTCGTGAAGGACGGCGTGCTCTACACGCCGGACCTCTCGACGGGGATCCTGCCGGGGATCACGCGCGACACGATCGTCCAGATCGCGCAGGACCTCGGCTACACCGTCGTCGCGAAGAACCTGATCCGCTCCGACCTCCACCTCGCGGACGAGGCGTTCATGTGCGGCACGGCCGCCGAGGTGACGCCGTTGCGGGAGATCGACGACGTCGAGATCGGCGTCGGCGAGATCACGCTCGCGATCCAGAAGGCGTACCTGGAGACGGTGAAGGGCGAGAGCGACCGGTGGGCGCAGTGGCGCGAGCCGGTCGAGAACTTCGCGCGCGCGCAGGCGTGACGCAGGCCCTCAGGCAGGTCCCGCTGTCGGCGCCGTGGATCGACGAGCGCGACGAGGAGCTCGTGGTCGAGGTGCTGCGGTCCGGCTGGCTCTCGCTCGGCCCGACCGGCCCGCGCTTCGAGGAGCTGTTCGCGGAGAGCGTCGGCGCGCGCTTCTGCGCGGCCGTCTCGAGCGGCACCGCCGGCCTCCATCTCTGCATGCGACTCGCCGGCGTCGCGCCCGGCGACGAGGTGATCACATCCCCGTACTCCTTCGCTGCGTCCGCGAACTGCGCGATCTACGAAGGCGCGACTCCGGTGTTCGCGGACATCGACGCGCGAACCCTCAACCTCGACCCTGCCGCGGTCGAGGCGGCCGTCACCGAGCGGACGAAAGCGATCGTCGCGGTCGACATCTTCGGCTATCCGTGCGAGCTCGACCCCCTGCTCGGGATCTGCGAGCGGTACGGCCTTGCGCTCGTCGAGGACGCGTGCGAAGCGCTCGGCGCCCGTTACAAGGGCGGACGGATCGGCTCGCACGGCCATCCGGCGGTCTTCGCGTTCTATCCGAACAAGCAGATGACGACCGGCGAGGGTGGGACGGTGACGACGGACGACGAGCGCGAGTACGAGCTGCTCGTCTCGCTGCGCAACCAGGGCCGGCTCGACACGCAGTCGTGGCTGCAGCATGGGCGCCTCGGTTACAACTACCGCCTCGACGGACTCTCCGCCGCGCTCGGGATCGGCCAGCTCGAGAAGCTCGACCGCATCCTCGCCGCGCGCGCCGAGGTCGCGGCCTGCTACGGCGAGCTGTTGCGCGGCGTCGACGTCGAGACGCCGTTGCCCGACGACCCCGACCACGAGCGCTCGTGGTTCGTCTACGTCGTCAAGCTGCCGGCGGGAGCCGACCGCGACGCCGTCGCCAGGCGCCTGGCCGAGCGCGGCGTCGCGACGGCGCCGTACCTTCCGTCGATCCACCTGCAGCCGTACATGCGCGAGCGCTACGGCTTCCGCGAGGGCATGCTGCCCGTCTCCGAGGACGCGAGCTCGCGGACGCTCGCGCTGCCGTTCCACGCACGCCTTCCGCGCGACGACCAGGAGTACGTCGTCGAGTCCCTGCGAGCGGCTTTGTAGCAATGGATCAAGCCGCACAAGAGGAGCTCGAGCGGCGAGTTCTCGCGCTCCAGCATCCGCGTGGCGAGACGGAGAATGAATCCGACGACGAAGCGTAGGACGTCGCACCAGATCGCCGTTCGTTTGAACAGTTCCGCAAGGGTCCGACGACGGTGGCCGCCGGAGCCGGGCTTTGCCCGGCGGGAGGCGAACTGAGCGTCGATATGTCGCGCGAAAAAGAAGGGGGCTCACGGGGGAAACATGGTTTCCCCCGTGCGACGACCAGGAATACGTGGTCGAGTCGCTGCGTGCGGCGCTCACGTGAGATGACCGACCGGCGGCTGCTCGCGTTCGCGGCTGCCGTCCTCCTCTTCCACCACCTCCCGTCGCTGGCCGGGGACGCCGGAGCGTGGGTCGACCTCGTGACGCCGTTCGCGGTCGTCTTCGCCGCGGCTGCGTTGCTGTCCACGTTCGCTGCGCGCGCGCTCCCGCTCGCGCTCGTCGCCGCGCTGCTCTACGTCGACGGGCACGGCATCCACCTCGCCGCGAACGCGATCGGCAACGAGGGCCCGACGGGAGACGCGCGCCGCGTGACGCATTTCTGGGACGAGGAATGGGGCCACTTCGAGTGGCACCTCGGGCTGTTCGCGCTGCTCGGGGCGATCGCACTCGCCGCGCGCGGCGCACCGGTGGGCCGCCGCGCCGCCGCGGTATCCGCGCTGATGCTCGGATTCACGTTCTTCACGAGCACCGTCGAAGGCGGCACGTGGTGGCTGGAGCTCGCGGCCACCGCAGTCTTCGTGCCGTGGGCGCTTCGCGCGCGGCAGCCGGTGCTTTCGACGTTCGCGGGCGCGTTCGCGCTGGGCGCGCTTCTGATCGGGGTGTGGGCCGCGTGGCACGGCGGCGTGCCGCAGTTCAGCCAGCTCGGTTGGACCTGACGCGTCGACGCCTGCTCGGGCTCGCACTCGCAGGCGCGGTCCTCGTGACCGCCGTCGTCTTCCGTTCCTCGCTCGACGCGCAGCTGCGTGCAGCGCTCGTCCTCTCCGACGTGCTCCGAACCCCGGTCCTTTCGTGGACGGCGCGCGCGCTCACCTCCGAGCCGCGCGTCGACGACCGCGCCGTCGTCGCCGGCGCGCCGACGACCGTCGTCCGGCCGGGCCGCGGCGACCGCTGGCCGGCGCTCGTGTTCGTGAACGGCGCAACCGAGCTCGGACGTCACCATCCCGACGTCGAGCGGCTCGCGGAGGGCCTCGCGCGCGCCGGCTTCCTCGTGCTCGTCCCGGACCTGCCGGGCCTCTCGCGCGGTGAGATCACCGAGCGGACGCGGCGGGCGACGATCGCGGTCGTGCGCGCCGCAGCCGAGCGGCCCGACGCACGCGGTGACCGCGTCGCTCTGGTGGGCGTCTCGGTCGGGATGTCGCTCGCACTGCTCGCGGCCGAGGACCCGTCGCTCGCCCGGCGTGTGAGCGTCGTCGGCGGGATCGCGCCCTACACCGACCTCCGGCACGTCATCCGCGTTGCGACCACGGACACGTACGCGGAGGACGGCCGCATCCTCCGCTACGACGCCGATCCGTTCGTCGCGCTCGCGCTGGCGCGTTCGCTCGTCGCCGGCGTTCCGCCCGGCACCGAGCGGAACAACCTGCTGCGCGCGCTGCTCGCCGTTCCCGACGAGTCGCCCGACCCGCTCGCGGTCCTCCCGAATCCGGATGCCGTCCGCGGCGGCTTGCGCGCCGTTGTCCGCCTGCTTCTGAACCGCGAGCCCGCGCGCTTCGCGGGCTTGTACGCCGCGCTGCCCGCAGGGATGCGCGCCGAGCTCCGCCGCCTGTCGCCGCTGCGTGGCGCGCACCGGCTGCGCGCCGAGGTCCAGCTGGCGAGCGCGCCGCACGACAAGTACTTCCCGCTCGGCGAGTCGCGGACGCTCGCGCGCGCGACGAGGGCGCCGGTCGAGCTGACGGTCACGCGTACGCTCCAGCATGCCGTGCCCGAACCGTCGCTCCGGGACGTCTGGGACCTGCTGCGGTTCGACGGCTTCGTCGTTCGCACCCTGCGGGCCGCCCGGTCATAGAATCGTTGCCATGCCTGACGGCGGCCGCATGATCTTCCTCGGCTTCGGCAAGTACGTGCGCGCCGACAAGATCTACGCGCTCGAGCCGTTGCTCGGCGACGAGCGCGGCGGCGGCCGGCGGACGCGCGTCTGGGTGGAAGGCGTGGGAGACCCGATCGTCGCCGCCCGCACCGAGCGGACGATCCTCGGCGAGATGGGCCAGGAGGCGGCCGCGAACGTCGCCGTCGTCGACGACGCGATCGCACTTGCCCGCCGGCTGCTCGAAGGTGCGGAGCAGGGACGGCTCGACCTCGGCGACCTCCAGCGGCGCGCGCGGCGGCTGCTCGAGGCGACGACCTCGCCGGACGACGGCGAAAAGCTGTTCTGAGCGACGAGCAACGCGTCGACGAGACGCCGGTCGGGCTCGAGAGCCCCGGCGTCCGCGAGCGCTTCGCCCGCCTCGCGATCGACCTCTCGCCGCTTCGCGACCACCCGCACTTCCGCTGGTTCTGGTCCGGCCAGGCCGTCAAGGACCTCGGCGGCGGCGTCGTGCAGGTTGCGTTGCCGTTCCAGATCTACGCGCTGACGGGTTCGACGCTCGCCGTCGCGGCGCTCTCCTTCGTCGAGCTCGTTCCGCTCGTGACGCTGACGCTCGTCGGCGGCGCGCTCGCCGACGCGGTTGAGCGCCGTCGGCTGATGGTGTTGACGCAACTCGGCATGGCGGTCGTCGGCGCCGGTCTGCTCGTCAACGCGGCGCTGCCACATCCCAACGTCGCCGCAGTCTTCGTCCTCGCCTTCTTCGCCGCGTCGTTCTTCTGCCTCGGGATCGGCGGCATGCGCTCGGTGACGCCGCGGCTCGTGCCGCCGGAGAAGATCCCCGCGGCCAACGTCCTCCAGGGCATCTCCGGCTCGTTCGCGGCCGTCGGCGGCCCGGCGCTCGGGGGCGTCCTGATCGGAACCGTCGGCCTGACCTCGACGTACGCGTTCGACCTCGCGACGTTCGTGGTCGGCATCGCCGGAATCCTCGCGCTGCCGCGCATCGCGCCGGTC
>WNFU01004707.1_pt1 | contig 38866 bp, 41 predicted proteins | sample 5400121 | NCBI WGS metagenome assembly WNFU01 (sample SAMN13153360, study PRJNA577476) | soil metagenome | isolation source: 100 cm soil or saprolite under grassland replicate 1 | place: USA:California | collected 2016-06-15
AAGGCTGAAGTCGTTCAAAGAATCGCGCAAAACACTGAGTTTTCTCCCGAAAAGGTGGAACTAATCATCGCCACCACCATCAAGATTTTGATCAATGAAACCCGCGTGAATTAACAAAACATAGACGCTACTATGAATGAACCGCAGGCATTAAGCCTGCGGTTTTTCTTAAAAGGAGATATATCGCAACGGTAGAGATATAATTCCCTTCAGAGGAGCCGAAATAACTACTCATTATTGGATTATTGTCGCCTCGAAAGATCATCTTCAGCGTGGACTGATGGGCGGTTTTATCCAAGCCAATCATGGCAAAGCCGCCTCGTCGAAACGTGACTTTCCTGCCAGCACAGGATGTTTCGATCCTCCCCCTGATCAACGAATTAACCTTCATTAAGGATAAGACGCATTGGGGAGCACCGTTTCGATTTGGAATGCTACAAATCCCTGAGGAAGATTTTCGTTTGATTGCTGGGAAGATGGTGGAGGATGAAGGTTTACTGGAACGTTAAAATATTCTTTTCTTCGTTGTGTTGCTTTAAAAACACACCAAATTCAGAGCCAAACATGAAAACGAAATTCAGAAAACAATTCCTGCTTTTGCTCCTCTTGGTAGTGCTACTACCTGCCCAAATCGTTTTGGCCGATACCGGCCCTAAGCCAACCATGGACTTTCAATTCAAGCAGGAATTGACCGGCGAGCCAGTCACGATCACTTCGGGTACTCTGTACGAGTGCGATCAATCTGATTGCAGTGATGCAGCACCGCTGCAGGAATTAGGTCCCCAGCGATTTACCTGTAATGCAAATAGCTGCAGCGCGACAGCCTATGGTTTTGCTACTTACCACAAAATCGAAATCCAATTTTCAGATGGAAAGACACGTGAGAGCAATGTCTTTCAAACCGCGGGCTTCAATTCGAGATACACAGTCGCTGTCCGCCCGGATGATTTGCTGGTGGAAGCGCAATTTAGTCTGGGTGTCTTGCCACCTGTCTTCATCATAGTAATCACGTGCATCTGTGCTTTCGTGGGTCTAGCTCTGGTTGTGGGCTTGATTGTTTTCCTGATCCGGCGTTCCAAAAAGACTTGATCTTCACTCTTATTATTACCATCCTGATCGAAGGGATTATTGTCAGCGGATATTCCATTTGGCACAGGAAGCCGCTTGGTCCTATTCTATTGACGAGCGTCGTAGCAAACTTGATCACCCAACCCTTGCTTTGGGTTGGATTGAGCATTTTCTTTCAAAAATATCTTATTGCCCTATTTGTTGCTGAAATTCTGATTTGGTTGATGGAAAGCTCTTTGTTAAGTTACTTCCCCGCCAACCAGCTCCGTTTTAAAGAGGCAGTTCTCCTGGCTTTTTTGATGAACCTGGCGAGTTTTGCGCTCGGTTGGTTTTTGCCTGTTTGATGCTCGATTATTTGTCTACAACGATCAAAGTACCAACCATGCCCACTTCATGGTGACCGCCGAGTCCGCAGGTCACGTAATATTTGCCGGGTTCGGCCGGCGCAGTGAATTTGGCAATGGCAGATTTACCCGGTAATACTTCTGCCTTCCAATATATATTTTCCTCGTCTTCAGGTCCATATTTTGCACCAGCGTCCATGCCGAGTTTGAAGATGATAAACATGTGTGAGACAAAACCCTGATTCGTGAGATTGAGCGTGATCTCTTTACCGGCGGGAACGGTAAACGTATTCGGTGTGTAGCTATAGTCAGACAAAGTCACGTTGAGTGTGGTCGGCGAATGATTGCAGGCTGTCACTTGGAAAACGAGACTTAATAACAGAAAGAAAGATTTTGTTTTCATAAAATAGTTTCCTGTTGAGATATTTTATTTGCGTCATCCGAATGGCGCAATTGACATTTCGTGGGAGGAATTCAGAATCATTCTGTCTTTTCTCAAATCATTTGCCCCTACTGTATAATCAGCCCGATGTTTGAATTCCAGATCACCGCCAAAAACAACCGCGCCCGCACAGGGATTTTTACGACGCCTCATGGCGAACTCCTGACGCCTGTATTTGCTCCCGTAGGAACACAGGCAACGGTCAAGACGCTCACGCCCGCTCAGGTCAAGGAATTGGGCGCTATGCTCGTGCTCTCCAACACCTATCACCTCTACCTGCGACCCGGCGACGATGTGATTGCCGGGTTGGGTGGTTTGCATCGTTTCATGCGCTGGCCGTATCCAATGCTCACCGATTCGGGTGGCTTCCAGGTCTTCTCGCTGGCGCAGACCCGCCAGATCGACGATGAAGGAGTGACGTTCAAGAGTCACATTGACGGTTCGACGCATCGCTTCACGCCGCAACGCTCCATTCGAATTCAGGAGAACCTCGGCGCAGACATTATTATGGCGTTCGATGAATGCTCTGACCCCAACGACCACGAATACAGCAAGCTCGCCATGGAGCGCACTCACCGCTGGGCGGAAATTTGTCTCAAATCCAAGCGACGGGGCGACCAGGCCCTCTTTGGGATTGTTCAAGGCGGCGTTCAAGCAGACCTTCGGGCTGCTTCCGCTACATTCATCGCATCTCTCGATACACCTGGCATCGCCATTGGTGGGCTTTCTGTAGGCGAGACCAAGCAGGAGATGCACGATACGCTCGATGTGGTCACGCCGCTATTGCCTGAAAACAAACCGCGCTATCTAATGGGAGTCGGCACCCCCGAGGATTTGATCAATGGCGTGTTGCGCGGCATTGACATCTTCGATTGCGTCCTGCCAACTCGCCTGGCGCGCCATCATTCTGCCTTCGCCCCCGAAGGACGACTCAACTTGATGAACGCGACGTTTGCCCGCGATGAGGGTCCCATTGATGAAACATGTGATTGTTATTCTTGCAAAACCTTCACCCGCGCCTATATCCGTCATCTCATTGTGGCGAAGGAATTGCTTGCGGGGACATTACTCTCTATTCATAATCTGAGAGCATTAATAAGATTGATGGAACAAATCCGAACCTATATTGCGAATGGTTCGTTTGAGTCGCGTGTCCCTGAATTGCTCAGTCAATGGCAAGGAAATGCAGAAAGAAAAATAAGTAACGAATGAATAGGGAGCAACGGGCCAGAGCGATAAGTCGGAAAAATGACGACTTTTCATTACGGAAAATTTATCTATGTCCTGTTTGTAATAACGCCTTGCATGTTCAAGCCGGTAACTATCAGAGAGTTGATAGACAAATGCTTGGAGTTATCGTTGAGTGTGGTGAATGTGATGTAACGATGGCTCTGGGTTACGGAATAGGCGAATAATAACCTTCCTCCTCAGCATTCTCTAGGGAATGAATTCATATCAGTTTCATCAGAAAATATGGAGAACTTATGCAAAAAACAATCGTGTTTCCATCTCCAAATAAAAAACATAAGGCCATCTTGACCCAGATTGGTGAGATCCAGGCAGATCATGCCTATTACTCTTTGTCAATTGATGGATTCCCACATTCATTTGTAGACCGGGTGTTTGGGCAAGCCTGTTTGTGGTCTCCAGAATCACGCTTCCTTGCTGTTCAGGAGTGGAAGGAGATCGATGAGACTGGCACACCCAATTTTTGCCGGCTCTTGATCGTTGATGTACTTGCTCGGCGCGAATGCATCATAGCCAATGTGGAAGGAGCAAAAGGGAATATCCTTCCAGAGAGTTTTATAGGGGAAAGTTTGATGTATACGGTTATCTATTATGGACAATTTGGGATGACCAAGAGCTTCGAAAGCAAATTCCAATATTTAAGCGGATGGCAAACCATCAAATAACATCGGAGAACAATGACTTTTTTTCATGCTTTCTTTCTCGGTATCATACAAGGACTGACCGAATTTATTCCCGTCTCATCCACAGCGCATCTGCTCATTGGGCAGGCTGTGCTTGGGATTCCTTCAGATGACAGAATATTTTCGTTTAATGTCATTATTCAGTTGGGTACGGTTCTAGCCATGCTCCTTTTCTTTTGGAAAGATCTCTGGTCTATCCTGCAATCTTTTTTTCTGGGAATCTGGCATCAGAAACCATTTGAAACGCATGATTCCCTGGTCGGATGGCTGGTGATCGTTGCAACAATTCCCGCATTGATCGTCGGTTTCCTGCTCAAAGATGTCATGGACAAGCTATTCAATAATGCGATTCTGATCGCTGCAATGCGTCTATTGATAACGGCTGGCTTGCTGGGCGTTGTGGAGTATGTGGGTGCTCACAAACGGAAACTGGAGTCTGCTTCCTGGATGGACGCGATCGTGATCGGTTTCTTTCAAATCTTGGCAATTTTCCCCGGTGCTTCACGTTCTGGCTCGACAATTGCAGGCGGACTTCTACGCGGCTTTGACCGTTCCTCCGCAGCCCGGATGGCATTTCTCATGTCCGCGCCGATACTGACTGCCGCGGGCGCGTATGAAACGTTAAAAGTGATTCAAATGCCGGGTACTACAGAATTTCTACCCTATCTTGCAGTTGGATTTATCACCGCTGGCATGGTGGGCTGGTTTGCTCTGCAGTGGCTGATGAGGTTTTTGCGAGATCACTCCATCTATTTGTTTGCAGGCTATTGCGCAGTCGTCGGCTTGATCTGTCTTGCGATTGGTTTGTTCTATAGATAACTTTGTATGGATACAAAATCGCTCCTTAAACTTCTTGTCGAAACTGAATCTCCTTCTCACGATAAAGCCGCAGTTGATCGTGTCGGTGTTGTTGTCGCTGAAGAAGCGCGCAAACTTGGCGTGCAGGTTGAGTTCATTCCAAACCAAAAAACTGGGGATCATGTTTTGTGCAGGTTTGTCGCCCTGAGCGGAGCCGCAGGCGAAGTCGAAGTGCATAACAAACCAATCTTCATGTTATGCCATATGGATACCGTCTTCCCGCTTGGCACGATCAACCAATTTCCATACCGAGAAGATGGCGGAAAGATCTCTGGTCCCGGCACACTGGACATGAAAGCAGGTATTGTCATTGCTCTTGCCGCCATTGAAGAAGCACAAAAATCCGGGTTAAATCGCCCGGTTACTTTATTGTGTACATCCGATGAAGAAACTGGGAGCCTGACTTCGCGCCAGCATATCGAACGACTGGCGAAAGAGTCCGCGTTGGTGCTTGTGCTGGAAGGCGCATTATTGGATGGCTCGCTCAAGACCTGGCGAAAAGGCGTTGGCGAGTTCTGGGTCAGGACCAAAGGACGCGCTGCACATGCCGGTGTTGATCATCAAATGGGACGCAATGCGATCGAAGAGATGGCGTATCAGGTCATTGCCATCCAGAAACTTACTACCAAACAACGCTTAACGTTGGTGTCATCAAAGGCGGCACCGTCTCGAACGTTGTCCCGGAAGAAGCTGAGATTCAAGTAGATGTGCGCGTGATGCAGTCCGGTGAATGGAAGCGACTCGAATCAGAGATGAAGAAACTTAAGCCAGTGATGGATGGCACATCGCTTGAAATCACTGGCAACTTGAATCGCCCTCCCATGCCGTTCGATGAAACTATGAAAGCTACGTTTGAGAAGGCCAAATCCATCGCTGCACAGGTTGGCATGGAACTTAAAGCAGGTGGTACTGGCGGAGCCTCCGATGGAAATTTCGTCGCGCCTCTGGGCATCCCGGTGCTGGATGGCATGGGCGCGATAGGTGAAGGTGCTCATTCAGAGCGCGAATATATTTTTGCCGACAGCATGGAACAAAAAGCTAGACTAATTGCAGCTCTCATTCATGACTGGTAGAAAGAATTCATCTGTCATTACGAAAAGTCGTGTGGCGGCGCTGAAGCAACACCTAATTACTTGGAGATTGTTTTGGACAGACGTGCTGAGCCCGCGTAATCGTATTCTCTTTTTTCTTCTTTTCTACTCTTCTCCTGCTCGGCAACCCCTACTCCCGCGATGCCTCAAGTCGTTTCCGTTTATTCGACTTCTGCAGCCGAGCCCTGGCTGCCTCCGTTATATGACTGCGCCGGGACATCGACCATCATTTCCCGCGTGGACGATTCTTCCTCAGCTGATATTGTGTTGCGTGTAGGGGAACCGAAGGTTTTGACTTTATCCGCTTATCAGATTGATTCCGAAGATATTTTGATCGTCACACATCGTCAAAGCCCGATGCAAAATTTGACTCTCGAAGGCGCGCGCGCCCTGTTCGCGGGGCAGAGAGATCCGTCTGTGCAGGTGTGGGTCTACGCGTCAGAGGAGGATGTGCAGGAGGTGTTTGACCGGATCGTGATGGCGGGGTTGAGCGTCACTTCGGCTGCACGTGTAGCACTGACTCCACAACAGATGTCTGATACCTTGGTAAACGAGTCCAATGCGGTTGGAATCCTGCCGCGACATTGGAAGGCGGGCGATGACCGTGAAGTTTTTGCAGTTGCCACTGTACCAGTACTGGTACTGACAAATTCAGAACCACAGGTTGTGATCAAAGAATTAATTGTCTGTTTGCAAAAGTAATTTAAGGCTCTTTAGGACTTGCCGTGATACACCGCCAGCGGTAGGTCGGATTGCCAATCCGACTTACACCATATCGCCAGATATGCCCGACGATCACGGAGATTCCCAATGAACCTAATTTAACTCCTCTATGGATTTATAATTAACTGGACCAATTCGGAGGAGTCTCTATGACCGAACAGTTTACATTCGGCGGTGATATTGTTTGGCGTCCCGCGCAGGAGTACATCGAGCGAGCGCATTTGACGGCGTTCATGCGCGAACATCGCCTAAAAGATTTTGATGAATTGATGTCGCGTTCCACCTCAGATGTGGCCTGGTTCACAGATGCAGTATTGAAATATCTGGAGATCCAATTTCACGAGCCGTATTCAACCGTTGTCGATTTATCAGAGGGGATTCAATTCCCAAAATGGTGTGTAGATGGGAAGATGAATATTGTCCATAATTGTGTTGATAAGTATCAGGGATCAGGAATCAGGGATCAGGTCGCTGTTTTATGGGAGGGGGAGGAAGGTTCGACAAAATCTCTAACCTATGAAGAATTATATAAAGAGGTAAATCGTTGTGCGAATGCCTTGCGTTCACTTGGACTTGGCAAAGGTGATGCAATTGGGCTCTTCATGCCCATGACACCGGAGATTGTCATTGCTTTGCTTGCGATTGCCAAGATCGGGGGCATTATCCTGCCTTTGTTCAGTGGCTATGGCGCAGGTGCCATTGTTTCCCGTTTGCTAGATGCAGATGCGAGAGCCTTGTTCGCCGCGGATGGCGCGTTCCGACGCGGCAAAGCGGTGGAGATGAAATCCATCGCGGATGAAGCTGCCGAGCATGTATCCACACTCAAACACATAATTGTCTTGAAGCGAACGGGACAAGAGGTAACTATGCAAGAGGGACGTGATCACTGGTGGCACGATCTCGTCACACCTCAATCTGATTCCGCAGAAACGGAAGTAACCTCCGCGGAAGACCCTTTGATGGTGATTTACACCTCAGGGACCACTGGCAAACCGAAAGGAGCGCAGCACACACACTGTGGATTCCCCGTCAAAGCCGCGCAGGATATGGCATTCGGAACCGATGTCCATCAAGGCGACATCATTTACTGGATGACTGACATGGGCTGGATGATGGGTCCATGGCTTGTTTTTGGCGCATTATTGCTTGGTTCAACGTTCGTTATTTATGACGGCGCGCCAGATTATCCTGGCACGGACCGGTTATGGGAACTGGTCGAAAAGTATGCGATCACCCAATTGGGCGTTTCTCCGACCCTGATCCGCTCGCTGATTCCATATGGAGATGAACAAATCAAAAAACATGACTTGTCTTCTTTGAGATTCTTTGCGTCCACCGGCGAACCATGGAATCCGGATCCGTGGATGTGGTTGTTCGAAAAAGTTGGTGAATCCAAGCGACCCATTATCAACTATTCAGGCGGGACAGAAATTAGCGGCGGGATTGTGATGGGCAACCCGATCCTGCCTCTCAAGCCCTGCGCGTTTTCCGCTCCGTGCCCGGGCATTGCTGCGGATGTGCTGGATGAAAATGGAAACCCCATTCGCAATGCGGTAGGAGAGTTGGTGATTAAAGGGCCATGGATTGGCATGACGCGCGGTTTTTGGAAGGATAAAGAACGTTATCTCGACACCTATTGGTCGCGCTGGGAAAATATCTGGGTGCATGGCGATTTCGCCGCCATCGACTCGGAGGGCCTGTGGTACATCCTGGGGCGTTCGGATGACACGATCAAGATCGCGGGTAAACGATTGGGACCTGCAGAAGTAGAGTCTATTCTTGTGCGGCATGAATCCGTGGTGGAAGCCGCGGCAATCGGAGTGCCGCATGAAGTCAAAGGGAGTGAGCTGGTTTTGTTCGCGGTGCTCAAGCCGGATGCGAGTCCGAACGATGTGCTTCGTCAGGAATTAAGAAAGATGGTGGTGGATGAAATGGGCAAGCCGCTCGCGCCGAAGTCCATCCTGTTCGTGAGCGACCTGCCGAAGACGCGCAATGCAAAAGTGATGCGACGGATGATCCGCTCCGCGTATCTTGGACAGGAGCCAGGGGATACCTCCTCGCTGGTCAATCCGCAGGCGGTGGAGGAGATCAGAAAGGCGAAGTGATATGCCATGCAATTGCTGCGAAATTACAGATCGTGCGTTTAGTGAAGCAGAAGCCAAGGCAGAACTCAAAAGCTATCGCAAACGAGGCCCTGCTGAACAGACGAAACTGATCCTGAATGCCATTCGCTCATTGAATTTGAAAAATGCCGAACTGCTTGATATTGGTGGCGGGATCGGCGTGATCCATCATGAATTGCTGGAAAATGTAGCTCAGAAAGCGATACACGTTGACGCATCTTCAGCCTATTTGAAGGAGGCAAAGGAAGAGACCGCGCGGCGAGGGCATAGCCAGCAAGTCAATTTCATCCACGCCGATTTTACGGATGTTGCTTCAGATCTTCCGAAAGCCGACATTGTCACGCTTGATAGAGTCGTGTGTTGTTATCCTGATTTTCACAGGTTGTTGAAAGCCGCAGCAGAACATAGTCGACACGCGCTGGCTTTTACTTATCCGCGTGAAACCTGGTATATGCGGATTGGATTCAGAGTCATCAATTTCTTTCAAAGTCTTCGAAAAGATCCGTTCCGAGTATTTCTTCACCCAATCGCCGAAATGGATGCACTGCTCAAAAGGGAAGGATTTGAGCAAGTTACACTTCATCGGCTTTTCGTTTGGGGAATGGCGTTGTATCAAAAAAGTGAAGGTGCAGCATGAGTTTCTTGTTTGGGAAAAAGCAAAGTGCTCAATCTCTGGCCGAGGTACTTGAAGATGGCCGTGAGATCATGAATACAGAAATGAAAAAACCGAAATATAACAATTATTCAGGTCGTGAAGTGTTCATAGATGTTGTGGTGCGCGTCCAACCCGATCGTGCAGCGCCTTATGAGACTAAAATGAAAGTCAGTCTTTTAAAGGCTTATCTGCTCAAGCCAGGTGTGCGCGTACTGGTTAAGTATGACCCTACAAAGAAAGAGCAGGTCACGATGGACGATGAAGCTCCTGCAATTTTGGAACGTAATCCTCAATTGAAAAAGTAAATGCAGAAAACTTATGACACTTCAGGAAATTGCGCGTGCCATTCCGTGGCTTGTTCGAAGACATAACCTGCATTCAATACTTTGGCATCTGACCAGGCCCGTGAAATAATTTGTAAGCCAATTGGCAGTCCCTCTTTTGTGAATCCACACGGTAGTGACAAGGCAGGTAAGCCCGCCAGATTGAACGGCGCGGTGAATCGAGTGAGTCGTCCCGCCTGCTCGACTGCGTCGTGACCTTCGATGGTCGGCGCGGCGATCGGTGTGGTGGGGGTGATCAGGAAATCGTGATCTTCGAAGAAGTGCTCGAATCGTTTCTTGACCTCAGCCTGGGTGCGCCTGGCGAGGATGTATTCTGTTGAGGTGGTCTTCGCACCATCCTCTAGCCTCCGACGGATATCTTCACCAAACCAATCAGGATGTTCCTTCAAACGGTCGCGGTGGACCGCCGCGCCATCTGATTGAGTCATCGTTTTGTTGGCAAGGGCGGCTTCCTTTAGCCAACTTACATCCACCTCCTGTACCTTGCATCCAAGGGATTCAAAAACTCGCGCGGCTTTGTGGACAGCTTCCAATACTTCGGGTTCTGCTGCTTCGATAAACTTGCCAATGCCAAGCGCAATCTTTCTTCCTTCAACATGATCATCAAGATGATCGAGCTCATCGCCCGCGGACTTTTTGACGGAAGCTGGGTCAATCGGATCGTAAACGGATATAACCTGCAACATCAACGCGGCATCTTTTACGCATTTTACCAACGGTCCTACGTGATCGAGATTCCAGGAGAGTGGAAATACGCCGCGCAAGCTGAGGCGCCCAAACGTGGGCTTCAACCCGACAATTCCGCACAATGAGGCAGGGATGCGGATCGAGCCGCCGGTGTCTGTGCCCAACGCGCCGAGTGCCATGCCTGTCGCCACAGCAATCGCCGATCCGCTGGACGAGCCGCCCGGGATGCGAGTCGTATCCCAGGGGTTGCGCGCGGTTCCATAATGCGGATTATTCCCAGTGACGCCCAGCGCGATCTCATGCGTGTTCGTTTTCCCGAGGATAATGGCACCCGCTTGTTTTAGTTTTTCAATAACGAAGGCATCCTGCTCGGGAATATTTTCAGCGAAGAATTTTGAACCGGCGGTGGTGCGGATTCCTGCCGTATCAAAAAGATCTTTTACGGCAATTGGAATCCCGCGTAGCGCATTCGAGGAGGGAGCGCTATCGCCAGGAAGTTGAGCATTGAGAGCATCCTGCAGATCAATGACAGTGATGAACGCGTTCAGCTTGGGGTTGAGTCGCTCGATTTGACGATAACAGGCTTCGGTTAGTTCTTGAACCGAAATTTTCTTTTCCCGAAGCAATTCCAGCGCGCTGGAGAGGGTGAGAGCCTTTATGGTGTTCATTCCGCCATTATAATTGTGCTCGATTATTTTATGCCATCGACATCTGTCAACTTTTCAAAAAATAAATCTTGGATCTTTCTTTCAGCACTTGCAGCACTTGCGATTGTCTTATGTGGGATTGTCACGTCCAAATATGGCGCGGGGGTTTCATCTGATTCGACAAAATATCTTTCTGTGGCACAGAATTTATTGGATGGAAATGGTTTGGTTGATCACAAAGGCGCACCGCTTCTTTCCTGGCCTCCCCTCTATTCGATAATTTTGGCAGGTTTGAGTCTGCTCACGGGTTTGGATGTGTTTGTGGCTGGCTGGTATTTCAATGTTTTCCTGCTTGGGTTGAACGTTTTTTTGAGTGGAGTGATCTTTCAGCGTGTATTTTCGGAAAAGACGTTGTATGCGTACCTTGCCAGTCTTTTTGTTTTTTTATCCCTCTCATCGCTCCGCATTCATGCCGATATCAGTTCTGATCCATTCTATTTGACCTTAACTCTGGGCTTTCTGATTGCAGTTGACGGCTATATCAAGAAACACTCTTATCGTGCCTTTGCCTGGATGGTGTTGTTCAGCGTACTGGCTCCGCTCCAGCGTTATGTTGGCCTGGCAATTACAGTTACCGCAGAAATTGTGATCTTGATCGAGAATCGAAAATCCATCCGCACCTTGTTGCGCGATGGATTTATTTTGGGTTTCCTTTCAGTCCTGCCAATTGCATGGTGGTTGATCGTGCATAACATGATCATGCATGATTCCCTATGGGGTCTTTCAAGTCAACCAGTGGACGTGGGCGAGAATATATCGCTGGCATTGACGAAAATGATGCATTGGTTTGTTCCATATCTCACGCTTTTAATGCCAGTCTTGACGAGACCGTGGATTCCGTTTGGCGTGTTGGCTGTCCTTCTCATTTTGATCAATTGGAATCACAGAGAATATGGACGCGCCTGGTTTCAGTCATTCACTGTTCCATCTGTATATCCCACAATGATCTATGCACTAGTCTATTTTGTCGCATTGGCATTGACCGTCATTACCAATGATCACCGCGATCTTTTTTCAGATCGTTATTATGTCATTCTGTTGGTTCCCACTGCGATCTTCATTTTCCTTACCTTTGATAAACTGGTTTTGCCTCATCTACACTTTTCGCTAAGACGAATTCAAACTGCCCTTATTCTCATCTTTGCGATTTGGGCGATTTATCCTATCTATAGTACAGGAGAATATTTGTCGGAAGCCAGTGTGGAAGGTGAGCCCAGCGGCGCAAATATGTTCAATAACCGAACGTATCATGAAATGCCAATGGTAGCTGAGCTGCAAAGACTTAGAGCTGAGCAACCGCAGGAGACTTTTTATAGCAACTATGTGGATGCGGTCTGGTTCTATACGCGCAAACCTGTTTCCCTTTTGCCGTTTGTCAGTGATGACCCAGTAACTGCCTATGCAGGCTGGCCGTACGATAAACCTGGTTATATCATTTGGTTTGAGCCAAATGAATATAAGCATTATCTTGCCCCACAGAAAATCGCTGAGTTTGCGGATGTGAAATTGATCTATCAGGGCAAGGACGGAAAAATCTATCATGTGCAAGCCCGTTAAATATAAAACCCTAAAAGGTTTCATCCCTCCGGTTCACTCCGGAGATGAGTCGTAAAAACCTTTAGGGTTTATAGTTGCTTTATTTAAAACAAGCCGACGACTTTTCCGGTTGCCAAATCCAGATCTACATCATAAAACACGGGACGAGTAGGGAGACCAGGCATGGTCCTCATCTCGCCGAGCAGTGGATAGAGGAAGCCCGCGCCGACCGAAGCGCGAATATCGCGGATCAGCACGCGGAAGCCGCGTGGCGCGCCTTTGACTGCGGCGTTATCGGTAAATGAAAGATGGGTCTTTGCCATACACAAAGGCAGGTCAGCAAAACCGAGTTTGGTGAATTGCTCGATTTTGGTTTCAGCTTCAGGCGAGTAGTCCACGCCATCCGCGCGATAGATCTCGCGACAGATCGTCTCGATCTTGGTCTTGATCGGTTGATCCAACGGATAGAGGAACTGGAAGCTACTGGGTTTTTCCGCAGCCCTGACCACGGCTTCCGCCAACGCGATCGCACCTTTGCCGCCTTCCATCCAGTGACGGGAAACGACCGCATCCATAGCGCCAGCCTCCAACGCGGCCTGGCGAACCACTTCCACTTCGGCGGGAGTATCGTTTGCAAAGGAGTTGACTGCTACTACAACATTCACACCGAATTTGCGCGCGTTTTCGATGTGTTGAGCCAGATTTGGTAATCCCTTGCGAAGCAGTTCGAGATTTTCATCGGTATATTCGGGGGCCAGCGGTTTCCCCGCGACCACTTTTGGCCCGCCGCCATGCATCTTGAGCGCACGAACCGTTGCAACCAACACAACTACCTGGGGAGTTAAGCCGGAGTAACGACACTTGATATCCATGAACTTTTCCATGCCCACATCCGCGCCGAAACCGGATTCAGTGATAACGTAGTCTGCGAGTTTGAGCGCGATCTTGTCGGCGATGATGGAACTGTTGCCATGTGCGATGTTGGCGAATGGCCCCGCGTGGACGAAGGCAGGAGTCCCTTCGAGAGTTTGCATTAGGTTGGGTTTGATCGCGTCTTTCATCAGCACGGTCAACGCGCCTGCCACACCTAGATCTTCGGCTGTGACCGCTTCGCCTTTTTTGCTCGTAGCAACGACCATGCGGCCTAGGCAGTTGCGCATGTCTTCCAGGCTGGTTGTCAGGGCAAGGATCGCCATGATCTCAGAGGCAACGGTGATATCGTAACCAGAACGATGTTCAAAACCGACTTCATCCTTGCCAAGCCCGACCTGGATTTCACGCAGGAAGCGATCGTTCACATCAATGACACGCCTCCACTGTATGCCGTTTGGATCAATATCCAGACGGGCAAAGCGCGAGCGCTCTTCGGGAGTCAGTTCATTGGGATCGGTCTTATCGATGCCGAGGTTCTTGAGTCGGCGTAACATGGAAGGTGAAAATTTGCGATTACCCTTTTTGTCCGCTGGGCACAAGGCGTTGAAGAGCTTTTCATCATCCTGTTGTGATTCATGCATCATGCGCGCATCCAGCGCGGCGGAACATAAATTATGTGCAGCAGTAATAGCATGGATATCACCAGTCAGATGCAAGTTGAAATCTTCCATCGGGATGATTTGCGAATAGCCACCACCCGCTGCGCCACCTTTGATACCGAACGTGGGCCCCTGCGAAGGCTGGCGGATCACGGTAATCACGCGCTTGCCAAGATGCGCGCCAAGTGCCTGACTCAGACCAACAGTTGTGGTGGTCTTGCCTTCCCCGAGGGGAGTTGGGGTGATGGCAGTCACATCGATGTATTTGCCGTTCGGGCGTTTCGCAAGGCGGTCGAGAATCTCAAGCTTGACCTTGGCTTTATAAGGTCCAAACAGTTCCAGTTCATTTTCACGGATGCCAAGTTCGGAAGCAATCTGCAGGATTGATTTGAGTTTTCCAGCCTGTGCGATTTCGATATCGGATGGCACCGGGCGCAGAAGTTTGAGTTTGGTTGGGATGAAGGGAACTTTTTTTCCGTTTGTTGACAATGTAGCTCCCACTTTTTTGCCAACGCTCTTTTTCATGACGACTTTTTTCTTTGTCAAAGCCTTACTGCTCTTGGTTGTAGCCATATTTTCTCCTTTGCAACGAAATTCAGCTTAATTATCAAATTTATTATGTTTTTGACAATAGCCTTCCATCCCACATTTTTGCGAATTGTGTCATAAATCATCTACGCTTCTCGGCAATCACTCGTCACTCCGCTCAGCACGAATGTTATGCTGTAATCCATGTGCCAAGTGTTTCCCCCGATAACGCGCGGGCAATGTTGCCCGGCTCTGCACCAGAAAATATTTGAATTTTTAGCTCAGGATTTTGTTGGACTAAATCCAGCATTTGTGTAACTTTATCTTCCATGCCGCCGGTAACATCTGTTCCAACTGCTTTCCCCACACCTCCACTAACTTCACCGAATGTCTGAGGAGTAATGGTTTCAATCTTACGCGTTCGAGCGGGAAAGTCTTCCCAGACTGCCGACTCGAGTCCTGCGAGGAGAATCCGTTCCGGGTTAATCGCGCGCGCAAGATGGCTGAACAGGTCTTCGGTCGAAAGGATCGTTCCGCCGCGCACTTCATCAAAGGTCACATCTCCGTAAATCACAGGGACAATGCCCGCCGCCAAAGCCATCCTGATCGCAGTTGTTTCCCAAATGGAAACCTGTCCGTCACTTGCAATGATATTTGCCGAGGGCGGGAGAGCCACGGCGAGAACATTCGTTTTATGCAAAGCCTTCATAACGAAGCGATTCAACGACGAAGCCTGATACCAGACTTCTGCAAATCCTTTCCAGTAATTTTCTTCGGTTTTGTCACGTTCGCGATGGATCAGAGGCGAGGGGCGAGGGAATCCGTCACGTGTATGGTATTCGCTCGCGGCCACATGCCCAAAGGAGCCGGAACCATGCCCGAGAATGAGACGCAGGTTGGGTTGATTCTGAAGCGCCGTTGAGATCTGCAACGCCACATCCTCAATCACATCCAGACGCGGGGTATAGGGCTGCGTCTTATCCGTTATGAGTGATCCACCCAGTTTAAGAAAAACAAGTTCTTTCATGCTTCTATTTAACCACAAAAGTTTACCTTATACCGCACAAAAACCAGAAATTGGATCGGGATAAACCTTGCGAAGGTTTCTTTTAGGCATCCTGAGTTTGTCGGAATACCCTTCGCAAGGCTTTTGATTAATTCTGAGCCAAGCAGTAATGATGTCGCACGGGAAGAGGTAGTATAATCTCGCCGCTTATGAGCGCAGACGCGATCATCATTCTTCTGGTTGCACTGCTGGCAGCGGGGACGTTACTGGCTGCGCGTGCAGGAATCCGTTCCATCCAACGAGCGCGCAAGGTTGTTTTTTATCGTACCCGCCGTTCCTATATGCTGGCAGGCTGGCAATGGCTGGTGTTGGCACTCGTTTTACTTTCATCCAGCGTGGCGTCGGCTTTGTTTGGGGGACCGGTTGCGAATCAACTCTTCCCTTCTACTCAGGTGGTTGCGCTTTCAACAGAGACCATTATTTCTGCCCCTGCAAACCTGGATCTCGCTACAGCCACACAGACTCCCCTTGCCACGACCAGAACTCCAGCTGTCACCCTCACTCAAACCGGAAGTCCGAGTCAATCGCCGACTGATCCTGTTACCGTTTCTCCAACGTTTACTCCCTCCCCAACGCGGACTCAGCCTCCAACTGTTACTCAGACCGTCACAGCATCACCAGCATCAAGCCGAATCCCATCGCCGACTGCGAACCTGAGCGCTCTTGCGACCCACGCTTCAGGTACGCTTAAAGCGCAACTGGCAACGGCGGCCTTATCCAACACGCCAACACTCACAAAAACGGCTACACTCGTTCCTTCTCTTAGCCCGACCTCCACCGCGACATTGACTCTCACATCTACATCGACTCGTAATCCGAACTTCACTGACACAACCACTCCCACGCGTACACCCATTCCTACCCGGACTGCCTCGCCAACTCGAACCCCCCGTCCAACACTGACATTTACAGCGACCGTAACGAACACACGGACGCAAACCGTGACCCTTACTCCAAGCTTGACGTTTACGCCATCTCTCACATCAACGATTACTCCCACGCGTACGCCTCGCCCAACCTGGACTTCCTCGCCAACGCGAACTCTGCGTCCTACGCTCACTCTTACATTTACACCAACGAATACATCAACAGCAACTGCAAGCCTTACTCCAACGTTAACACTCACACCATCTTTAACTTCAACAGCTACAACCACGCGCACAGCAATTCCAACCTCGACGTTATTGCCAACTCGTACTCCACGTCCGACACTCACCTTTACCGTCACTTCCACCAAAACAGCGACATCCACTGCCAGCTTGACTCCGACATTAACGTTGACAGCCTCCTCAACGTCAACATTGACTCCCACACGTACACCTATCCCAACCTGGACTCCATCTCCCACGCGAACTCTGCGTCCTACGGTGACGTTCACCTTTACGCCAAGTCGCATCCCCTCTCCAACGCGTACACCCATGTATACAAAGATCAACGTTTACTTCACAGATAATAAGCGGCTGATCGCTGGTCAACTTCCGTACGAGGTCTCTGTGTCGCGCTTTGCCCTCTCGTCCAAAGCTCGGGTTGCTTCTGTTCTTGATGAGTTCTTCAAGGGTCCCAGTGATGTGGAACGGAACAAAGGACTTGCTCTCATACTCAATGGCTTTACAGGCTACAGCAGGCTTGTCTTTGCAAATGGGGGAGTACATGTTTATCTGGAAGGGAATTGTCAATCGAATGGGACGCTTTACACCATCGCGCGTCCGTTGATGGCGAATCTCAAACAATTCCCTGAGATCCAATTCGTCAAGATTTATGACCAACTCGGACATACGCGCGCACCCGCCGCTCGCGTCGACTCGGTTCCTGCCTGTCTTGACCCAACGTTTACACCCAGCGCGACCCCTCTTCCAACATCTACCCTTGCTTCAACGTTTCGGCGAACGCCAACACCCTTGTGGACAGCCAGACCCTTCTTCACCCCAACTCCTACGAAGATCTATGGACCTCCTGGCTGATGGTCTGTCTCACTTCGCCTAGTTGGAACTACAGAGTGCCTCCTACGGATAATTTACTTAACTCGATAATTGATTTTCAACCTACAAATCTAGGTAAAAAGTTAATTTATTAGTGAGGCAAGCGGTAAGTTCAAAAAAATCATCATGCTATAATCTTTTAACATCTTCCTATGGATATTCGTGCAGGAATCATTGCCGCCGTGATACTTTCCTTTATCGGAGCCCTGTTGATCTTTCGCTCCAGCGTTCGTGCGTTGCAATCAGCGAGACGCCTCACCTTTTACCGGATCAGACGTCAGCGTGAACGAGGCGGGTGGATCACGCTCCTCGTCGCGATCCTATTGTTCGCCTCCAGCGTATCACTTGCGCTTTATGGGGAACCGGTCGTGTATCGCTATTTCCCTCCGTCTCCTACGATTACGCTTACACCAACCACGACTCTGAGTCCAACGATTACTCTTTCGCCCACGATCACCCTCAGCCCAACGATTACATTTACGCCGGCTGTCACGGACACGGCAACGATCACAGTAACACCATTTATCCCGCCTGCGATTGAAGTCTTATTCGAAAGCGAAGTGACGCCAAATCCCAACGCGGTGTTCAGTCCGCTGCAATTTACACTCAATTGCTCGAACTTTAATGAATTCACCGCTGCGACCGTTTTTCAGAATCCGATCACGTATGTGTGCGCGGTGTTTTCATACGATCAAATGACCCCCGGTGCGCAGTGGACTGCCCTCTGGTACCGGGATGGCAAACTCGTCCATTATGAAACCATTCCGTGGAACGGCGAGACCGGCGGCTATGGCTTCACCGAATGGGAAGTGCCGGCCTCCGAGTGGCTGCCCGGCACGTATGAAGTGCAAATCTTCGTCGGGCTCGAATGGAAACAAGTGGGACAATTCCTTGTTCAAGGCGACGCGCCGACCGCGATCCCCACGAGGACTCCGTCATCGACACCCACAGCTTCGCGCACGCCAACTCCCAGCCGAACCACTACACCCTCGCGCACCCCAACAGTGACCAGGACATTCACTCCTAGCATAACTCCGACTCCTTCTACGCCGACCTCTGCTACTACTCCATAGTTAGCTTCGCGCTGAGCGGAGTGACGAGCGTTAGCGAGGAACGCAGTCGAAGCGTTGTTGATTCAAAATCACTCATTATCTTGAAATACTACGCTTTGTCTGCGGGTTTCGACGGAACGTCTCAACCCTCCGCTCACTACAGTCCAATGCTCTTCGGAGTACGAAAAGAATGAATAAAGGATTATTTTCTCATGACCCAAAAATCTTTCCAGGATCTTTACCCCGATGTTTTCGCTCACTGCTATGGATGCGGCAGACTCAACGAGCACGGACATCAGATCAAAAGTTATTGGGACGGGGATGAATCAGTCTGTCATTTTATGCCGAAGCCTTATCACATTGCAATTCCAGGTTATGTCTATGGCGGATTGCTTGCGTCTCTGATCGATTGTCATGGCACAGGAACAGCCGCGGGTGCGGTGTATCGGCTTGCAAAGGAACAAGGCGAGGATATTGAAGCCAATCCGCGTTTCCTGACTGCCTCATTACATGTAGATTATTTGAAACCAACACCTCTTGGAATTGAACTGGAAGTACGCGGCAAAGTCAAAGAACACAAAGGACGCAAGGTGGTCATCGAAGAGTGGATTCTCGCCAACGGTGTCATCACTGTGCACGGGGAAGTGATCGCGGTGCAGGTGCCAGAGTCCATGGTAGAGGAGTTAGTGAAAGGGAAGAAGGAATAAGAAATTATAGAGTGAAAGACTTATCAAGGAGAGGACCCGGTGAACAACAAATCATCTACACCTCTGATGGTTGTAATTATTTTTGTGCTCCTTCCAGGCACACTTTTCCTATGGGGGTGCGTAAATCCTAATCCTACCGAGACCAACATCCAGCCGACGTTTACTGTGCAGCCCACAAACACCAGTACATCGATACCAACTGAAACACCCATACCAGCCAGTTCTACCCCTGATAATCGAATCATATTCTCAGACAAAGACCATATGAGCCTCCTTCACGTCCCTGCTAGCGAATTTACAATGGGGAGTGATAGCGGTTTGGATAATGAAAGACCAGCCCATACGGTGTATCTGGATGAATTTTGGATTGACCAAACTGAAGTGACCATCCACATGTACTCCTTGTGTGTGAAGGCAAAAGTGTGCAAAAAACCTGCCAATCAAGCCTCTTCCCTCTATTCTAATTATTATGGCAGCCCTGATTTTGAGGTTTATCCGGTCATCCATGTAGATTGGAACATGGCGAAGACCTACTGCGAATGGGCAGATCGCCGTCTACCCACTGAAGCCGAATGGGAGAAAGCTGCGCGTGGTGAGCAGGCTCTGACTTATCCTTGGGGAGATGAAGAGCCGAATAATCATTTACTCAATTTTGACAAAAATAAGGGAGACGTTACTGCAGTTGGCAGTTATCCAAATGGCGCCAGCCCTTATGGCGCGCTGGATATGGCAGGCAACGCCTGGGAATGGGTGGCAGATTGGTACAGTGAAATCTACTATGCCAGTTCACCAGCATCCAATCCGTTGGGACCGAAGTCAGGGCAGGAGCGCGTGCTAAGAGGTGGTTCGTGGCTTAACAACTCCATCCTTGTCCGTTCTTCAAACCGTAATTATGGATCTCCTGAGGATGACTGTGTCAACTGTGGCTTTCGTTGTGCCGTCTCACGGTAGACAATAGAATCATCAATGTGCGCGGGGAAGCGGTCGCGGTGCAAGTGCCTGAGTCCATGATGGAGGAGTTGGTGAAGAGGAGACAGGATTGAAAATCATCTATTGTTTTATGTGACTACATTGATTATAATGTAGTCTCATAAGGAGTGATGTATGAATGAAATTAGAGTTGGAACCCGTGAATTGAAAAGCAAGTTAAGTGAATATCTAAGGCGTGTCAAGAATGGGCAAACGATTATAGTTACCGAGCGTGGCAAGGTAGTTGCTCAACTGAGTCCCGCCAGACAAAGTGTTGAAGAGCGTATCTGGGCAATGGTAGATGCAGGTTTAGCAGACTGGGACGGTAAGAAACTCAAACCTCATAAGCCCAAAATTGTCAATAGAAGTGGACGCTTAATGTCTGACATCGTGGTTGAAGATAGACGATGATTCTCTATTTCGATACGAGTGCACTGGTAAAGGGGTATATTCAGGAAGAAGGCTCGAAGGAAGTCATTGCCTTGATGGACGAAGCGGATAATTTATTTGGGAGTGTTGTGCTCACTCAAGTGGAAATGGCTGCTGCAATTCAGAGAGCAGTTCGAGTGATCGGCTCGTCTGCCACAAATGCTTCTGCGGCGTGGCAGGATTTTCTGGAGGACTGGCCATCCTTTACGCGGCTGTCCGTCTCTCCTATTATCATTGAACGAGCATCTGTAATCGCTTGGAATTATGGATTACGAGGCTACGATTCTCTTCATCTTGCCGCGGCGTTACTTTGGCAGGAGACTTTAGGAGTACAGATTACCCTCGCTACTTTTGACCACGAGCTTTGGCTTGCCGCTCAAAAAGCTGGCATGCTGAGCTGGCCTGAAGGGTTAGTTTCCAAGTAATTAAGGATATGTGCGCGGGGAAGCGGTCGCGGTGCAAGTGCCTGGGTCCATGGTGGAGGAGTTGGTGAAAGGGAAATAAGTTTAGTAGACAAGGACTCCGAGATTTCCAAAATCTCGGAGTCCTTCTCATTTCTTCGCCGGCTTTGCCATTTCCTCTTTCACCGTGTGATACAAATTCTCCGCTTTTAACTCACTTAACGCATAGCATGGCGCTTTGAGGTGATTCGCCAGTTGTTGGGCTATTGTTTTGCAAACCTGACGCTTTGTTCGGTCACTACCACAAAATGGTCAGGCAGGCGGTCAGTATGGGAATGCAGTAAGCGTTTCAGTACTTCAATCTTGGATCTTGCGCGTTCATCCTCCAACCTTAGCAAAACGATTCCGTGATGGGGCTTTCGCTCACGATACACTTGTTTTTTTACAATTTCACTGTCACCCATCCCCCGTGCCGAATCGTAAACAGAGAATACTTCATGCCCCTGAGCGCTCAACCATTCTGCCACAGATGGTCCCGTGCTTTCATCCACTAGAAAGCGCATTTACTATGTCTCTAGCGTAAGCGGCATAAAAACAGTATTCTCCAGAGCTTTGCTGGCGAATAAAATGCAGGCCTGAATGTCTTCCTTCTTCAAACCTTTGTATTCACCAATGATCTCTTGATCGGTTGCACCGTGAGCCATGAGATTCAAGATAAACTCGACTGTGAGCCTCGTCCCTTTGATAACAGGCTTCCCCGTCATCACTTTGGGATTCACGGTAATTCTTTCCAGTAATTGTTCATCTGTCATGACTGCTAGCTCCTGAACGGATTATACATCCGTTCAACACGCCTTTCTATTTCTTCGCCGGCTTTGCCATTTCCTCTTTCACGGTGTGATACAAATTCTCTGCTTTCAACTCACTCAGCGCGTAACATGGCGCTTTGAGGTGGTTTGCCAGTTGTTGGGCGAGGCCCTGGTCGAAGGCGGCGTGTTCCATGTTGATGACGATGCTCTTGATCTTCTCGTTGGCGATCAGTTCCGCGAATTTATAGGATTCTTCTTGCGGGGGTAACGCGCCAATCGAGACGTTGCCCGCGCCATCGGTCAGCACGATGAGAAGTGGTTCGATATCGGGATGATGGGTCTTTTCCTGCCGCAGCACATCCGCGGCGAGGAACAAGCCTGCAGAGAGTGGAGTCTTCCCGCCGACGGGAATATCCATGAGGGCGCGTTGGGCGAGTTGTACGGAATTGGTTGGGGGTAATACAAGCGTGGCGCGGTCTTTCTGGAAGACGATCAAGCCGACGCGGTCGCGGCGCTGATAGGCATCCGTGAGCAGGGAAAGGATTGCGCCTTTCGTCGCGTTCATCCGCTCTGCAACTGCCATGGACCAGGAAGCGTCCACCAAAAACAAAACGAGATTTGCCACGCGCTTGACTCGTACCTTGCGTTGCAGGTCAGATGTTTCGATTGCGAAAGCAAGTTTCTTTCGTTTCTCTTCGCGCTTCTTTTGATGTGGTGCGGCAGCACGAAACGTGGCATCGAAGGCGATGTCATCCTTCTTTTCACCAGCGGGGCGCGCCTTGATGTAGCGTCCGTGTTTGCGCTCGGTCTTGGTGAGCGAACGCCGACCTGCGTGTTTGCGGGCTAATTTGTCGAGTGGGGTATTTAACTTGCGGGGCTGGAACTTTTCGCCGGGCTTGACCTTCTGCCCACCTTCCCACCAATTGGCGCTGGTGTTGGCGAACACATCCTGAGGCATCTGCTCCGGCTTGCCCTCTTGCGGGCCTTCTTCGCGCTCATCTTCGAGTTTTAAGTTTTTTTTTCCTCGGGTTGTCCCTGCTGCGATTCGGACTCTTCCTCCGCCTCGCTCGGGACAGATTGACCTGCCAGTTGCTCGATGCGCTCCTGCAACTGCTCAGTCGTCATCTCGGCTTGCTGGAAGGGAGTCCGCTTGATGCGATGGGGGAGCGCCAGTTCCGCGGCGAGGGCGATATCATGATCGTTGATCTTCGTCCGCCCTTCGAACGCGGCTTGGGCACGCGCGGCTTTGAGAATGACTAGGTCTGCGCGGTGACCATCCACGTTCAGGGAGGAGGTCAGCGCGGCAATGGAGAGCAAGTCACGGCTGGTATGGGTGACCTGCCCAACAAGTTCGCGTCCGCGCTCGATCTGGTGGGAAAGCTCTTCCTCTTTCGGCAGCCACTTTTTGCGGAAGACTTCTGCATCCTGTTCAAACGCCAGATTGCGCTCCATGATCATGACGCGCTCGCGCGCCTCTCGAATTCCAACGATATCCACGGAAAGAGCAAAGCGATCCAGCAGTTGAGGCCGCAGCTCTCCTTCTTCTGGATTCATCGTCCCGACGAGGATGAAGCGAGACGGATGCGTAAAGGAGATACCCTCGCGCTCGACCATGTTCACGCCCATCGCGGCGGAGTCCAGCAGCACATCCACAACGTGATCGTCGAGCAGATTCACTTCGTCAATGTAGAGCAGACCGCGATTGGCAGAAGCCAGTACGCCCGGTTCAAAATGACGTTCGCCTTTTTGAATGGCCTGTTCGATGTCAAGCGTTCCCACCACACGGTCTTCTGTCGCGGAAACAGGCAGGTTCACAAAGGATGTAGTTCTCACATGATAAGGGATTTTTGTGGCGCCCTCAAAGCGCTCTTTACATTCTGTGCACCATGTGGCAGGTTTATCGGGATCACAACCGAAACGGCAATCATTGACAACGGATACTTTGGGGAGTAACGCGGCTAATGCGCGCGCCGCTGTGGATTTTGCTGTACCGCGTTCACCGCGGATCAAGACACCGCCGATGCGTGTGTCAACGGCATTTAGAATGAGCGCACGTCTCATACGCTCCTGACCTACAATTGCTGTAAATGGAAAAATAGATGGCATGTATCAACTCCAAAGCGTGATTATAACGCGTGATTCAGTATTCCCCAAATTGGTATGGTTAAAGAATGAGATTTCCATTAAGTGAAATGAGCATCATGGCATGATTTAATGATTAGGGTTGCAAACTTGCACATTCACCTGTATAATGCCATTTACATTTTCTCAACCGGAGTATCAAGTGACAGATCAGAACCAGGCCCTGCCCGCTCAGGGGAGCGAAGCTCACCAGCAGGGAGAACAATCAACGAACAACAACAATCAAACAATGGAGTCTTTGCTTAAGGAGCAGGATCTAAATGTGGACTTGCCTCAATCAGGCGAGATCCGTACCGGCGTCATTGCAAGCATCAGTCCCAGCCAGATCCTTGTCAGTATCGGAGCGAAATCGGAAGGCGTGGTTTCTGGTCGTGAACTGGAACAATTGACGGCTGAAGAGCGCGAAGCGCTGAAGGTTGGACAGGAAGTTCCCGTTTTTGTGCTGAATCCTGAAGATGCAAACGGCAATGTTGTCCTTTCCCTCAAACGTGCTCAGGAGCAAATCTCCTGGGATAATGTGGAGAAGTTAGTCTCCAGCGATGAAGTCGTTGACAGCAAAGTGATGGGCTTCAACAAAGGCGGCTTGATCGTCGGTGTGGAAGGCTTGCGCGGGTTTGTGCCTTCTTCCCAGATCAGTGCCATGCGCCGCAGTCAGTCTACCGGCGATACGCCCGAACAGCGCTGGCAGAAGATGATCGGACAGCCGATCACGGTGCGTGTGATCGAAGTCGATCGCGAACGCCGCCGCCTCATTCTTTCGGAACGTGCCGCCAGCACCGAGTCACGTCAATCCATCAAGGAACGTGTGATCGAAGAGCTGGAAGAGGGCAAAGTGTATACCGGTCGCGTGACCAGCCTGGCCAACTTCGGCGCGTTCATCAACATCAATGGCGCAGATGGTCTCGTCCATCTTTCTGAACTTTCATGGGAACATATTGATCACCCGCGTGAAGTATTGGAAGTGGGACAGGAAGTCAAAGTCAAAGTCATCAATGTGGACAAGGACAAGAAGCGCATCGGGCTTTCCGTGCGTGCGTTACAGGAAGATCCATGGCGCTCACGGGTTGAAAAATACAGCGTGGGTCAACTGGTCGAGGGTGTCATTACCCGCCTGACCAAGTTCGGCGCATTTGCCCGTTTGGAAGGCGATATCGAAGGTTTGATCCACATCTCTGAGATCTCTGATCATCGCATCGAACATCCGAAAGAGGTTCTTAAAGAAGGGGAAGTCAAGAGCCTGCGTGTCATCCGCATCGACCCTGAACAGCATCGGATCGGTCTGAGCCTTCGCAAGGTGGATTCTGCCGCATTTGCGGATAAGGATTTCAAACTGCTTGCCGCAGAATATAACGCGGAGGAAGAAGAGTCTGAATCCCCGGAAACTCCTTCTCCTTCGGATGAATCTCCTGGAGAATCAAAGCCGGAGAACCCGGAAGCTTAAATGGCAACCAAGAGCGTCTCGCCACAGGTGGGGCGCTCTTTCATGAATATGCCCCTGATTATTGATTCGCATCAAGATTTGGCGTGGAATATGTTGACGTATGGGCGCGATTATACGCGCTCCGTTCAAGAGACGCGTCGTCTGGAAGCTAACACGACCACGCCCGAGCGCAATGGGGATTCGATTGTTGGCTGGCCTGAATATCAACGAGGTCAGGTGGCGGTGGTCTTTGCGACGTTGTATGCAACGCCTGCCCGGAAGAAGGAAGCGGGGGATACCATCGTCTATGCGGATTACGCGACTGCCCATCGTCTGTACCGTCATCAGATCGATGTCTATCGTAAATTGGTGGATGATCACCCCGATAAATTCCGGTTTATTTCCTCAAGGAAAGAACTTGACTCGGTTATCGAACATTGGTCCAAGCCTGTGCAGGACGATGAAGGTCATCCTGTTGGATTGATCTATCTCATGGAAGGCGCGGAAGGGATTCGCTCCCCCCATGAACTAAGTGAGTGGTATGACCTGGGCTTGCGGATCATCGGTCTCGCCTGGGCAGGGACGCGTTATTGTGGCGGCACCAGTGAGCCCGGTCCGTTGACAGACGAGGGGCGCCAATTGATCTCAGCCATGGCGGATTACAACTTTATCCTCGACCTCAGTCACATGGATGAAGCCGCGGCGCTCGAATCACTGGACCGCTATGAAGGCCCGGTGATGGCGACCCATGCCAATTGTGCCGCATTGATGCAGGGTTCAGAGACAAACCGTCATTTGCCAGACCGCGTCATCCGCGGTTTGATCGAACGCGAGGGGGTGATTGGTCTCATTCCATTGAACACATTTCTCAAAGTGGGCTGGCTGCGAAAAAACGGAAGTCGCCGCGAAGAAGTATCCTTGGAGGCCTTGATCGCCCACATCGATCATATTTGTCAGTTGGCAGGAAATGCGAACCATGCCGGGATTGGCTCGGATTTTGATGGCGGCTTTGGTTGGCAATCCATTCCGCATGAGCTTGATTCGATCGCGGATCTGCAAATGATCGCGTCCAAATTAATCGGGCGCGGATACAGTGAGTCGGATGCAACGAACATCCTGGGTGGCAACTGGCTGAGATTCCTTCGAAAGCATTTGCCAGCATGAACCTTGAGCCAGCCTTCCGTGTCTCCAATATCCGCATTCGTTTCAGCCTGCTCTGTGTGGGATCGGGTTTGTTCTTATTTATCGCTGGGACAAAACCCAACTGGTTTGGCTGGAGTAGAGCCGCATTGGTCGGGTTCATACAGATTGCGGTCTTCCTCATTGGACTGGCACTGATCTGTATCGGTGGGTATGTTGGACTTTCAGCATTATGGGGGAAGGATCAGCGTAGTATTATTGCAGATATCGGATCGCGTTTAATTGGGACAGGATATGTGATCGCAGTGTTTGCAGGTATGGCGGATGTGTTTGGGATGGGCGCTCAGACCCTGCCTGATAATCTATACTTTGGTCCCTTGCAGGCAAGCGGGGTGTTAATCGGTCAATTTGTCATCGCGATTGGTTTTTTGATGTTCATCCCCTATCATTTCCATTCGAATAAAGCTTCTGAGTAAAACTTCCCGTTCATGGGGGGTTATATTTAGGGTTCATTTGTCCATGGTAAAAGTTTGAAAAGCAGTGTGTTTGCTCCCAATAATATATCTCCGACCGTCGTGGCTGTTTTGCGCAACCAGACGAGTAAAAATGGATTTCGAATGAGCAGCAACGCGACGATAAGCAGGATCAGGAAAATCCCGTAAGTCAATACTCTCAGAATGAAGATGGAAATAGAAAAAATGAGGAAGAGCGGGAATGTAACTGGCGCAAAAATGATGGCAATAGGATGATAGTTTCGCTTTTTGGGATCATCGTCTGCGCGTTTTGAATTGACACGATAAGCATATCCTGCGCATGCCATGATGATTAACAAGAGCAGAAGCATTCCCGTGCAGAATTCCCTCAAGTGATAGAGCAGCATACCTTGCCCCGGCAACGATTTCCTTGTTGTATTTTATAGCAAATCGTCTGTTTTGTGTGTAATAATAACTATCCCACGTTTTCATGACGCGGGATAGTCCTTTTGTTTACATAAAGTGACCGTTACTGCTGCTCAAGAAATCGTTTTGCCGTTTCTACTAGCATAGCGGTTCCAATCGGCAGGGCGCGCTCATCAAGGTCAAATTTTGGATGATGGAGAAGGTAATTTTCGTGTCCCTGCTTTTGCGTGCCAAGCGTAAACATTGCACCGGGTGCATGTTTAAGAAATTCTCCGAAATCCTCCGCACCTAGTGTTTTTTCAATCTCGCTTACATTTTCGGCGCCGAGCATGTCCCGGCCTGTTTTTTCAATCACCTCGGATACCAGGTCATCATTGATCATGGGCGGACCACCAATCTCGTATCTTAACTCATAATCTCCGCCCAGTGTTTTTGCAATGTCAAAAGCTCGCTTCATTTCTGCATGGATCTGTTGATGGACTTTTTCATTGGTAAAACGTAACGTGCCGGTAATTCTCACACTTTCAGGGATAACGTTTTCGGTTAAGCCGCCGCTGATCGAACCGATGCTGACCACCGCTGGCTCGAACGGATTAATGCGGCGCGAGACAATTCCATTCAACGCAAGGATGACGTGAGCCAACAAATAGAATGGATCAATTGTTTTATCTGGATGTGCTCCATGCCCCCCTTTGCCTGAGATCATTCCGTACCAGCTATCGACGCCGCCTGAGCTGGGACCGGCGTTAATGCCAATTGTGCCAACAGGATGCAGAGGGTCCACATGTTGGGCAATGACATAATCCACGCCATCCATCGCACCTTCCGCAGACATGCGCTGTGCGCCACTTTTGCCCTCCTTATCAGTGGTTTCTTCGCAGGGTTGGAACAGAAACCGGACGCGCCCAGGTAATTTTTCTTTCGACAAAAGCAATGCTGCGCCTAATGCCATGGCTGTATGAGAGTCGTGACCACAGGCATGCATAGCGCCTTTGTTTTGTGACACATATTCGTATTCATTCTGTTCCAGGATAGGCAGCGCGTCCATGTCCGCGCGGATGGCGATGACTTTGCCTCCTTCACCGATTTCTGCGACCACGCCCGTCTTTCCAACGCCGCGCTTGACGCGATAGCCCATCTTCTCCAGTTCGTCTGCAACGATTTTCGAGGTACGATGCAGTTCGAATCCGATCTCGGGATGCATGTGGAAATCACGGCGCCATTCGATGAGTTCTTCTGAAATTGCATGTGCCTGTTTGAGCATAAGTCTCCTTCGGATGTTTACAAGTAAAAATACACAGGTAAACAGGTGCATTCTACTCGTTTACTTGCGTACCTGTTTACAAGCTTTCTTTTTCATACCATAGTGGGTGAAAGATCATGCGAAGGCAAGGCGTCCATGCCTGCTTTTTTCGTGAGGTCCAGCATAAAAGCGCGGAGTGCTGCTTCTCTGGCAGGATCAAGTTCAGGCTTTTCATAAGAGGCGAGAAGTTTGTTTACAATTAATTTCGCTCGTCCATAGGTATCCAAACTGCCTGCTTCCTTCCAATTACGCATCGAGTCCCGATCAATAATGTTACTTGGCAGGTGTTGTTCTTTTCTGAAGAGCTGCATGGTGATCCTTTGCTTGAGGAAGTCACCACCTTTGAAATTGATCTTGTCATCATAGAAGCCAGTGGCAAGGGTTTCGGTGTGCAGTTTGACGCCCTCAATCATGCGCTTTGCCATGGCAATCCCCTCGGCATCAATAACAAGTTTTTCCGCGCTATGGCATGCGAGAAAATCGAGCATACCTGAACCAGAGATCATGTTGATCCCGCTCAATGCTCCGATCATCGCTGTAATTCCGCTTTCCAGACCCGCTTGGGCGTCGACTAGCTTTGAATCCGTCGCGCCGAGGTACGTATGGGTTGGCATCCCCAGCGACTTGGCAACTTGAGCGTACGAACAATCCAGCATCGCAGATTCGACCGCGCCCATGGGCGTCGCGCCTTTACGCATATCGAAGATCGCCGCCGCGCCACCCCAGACAATTGGCGAGCCTGCCTTTGCAAGCTGATGGATTGTGATGCCCGCCAAACATTCTGCAGTGTGTTGCGTGACCGCGCCCAGCAGGGTAACAGGAGCCGCCGCGCCAGCTAATGGAACAGATACAATTTCAGCAGGTACACCTGCGCGTGATAATGCAATCAGATTGCCCGAACCAAAGTTGCTCCAGATCAATGGAGGAGCAGGACAAACGTCGAACACAGCGCGTGGTTTTTCGCGCAGAGCTTGCTGCCCACCTGCAAACACCACGAGCATGTCAATCATCTCTTGAACAGTCTTATTTGTGAACGCTCCAGTGACGATTGGTTTCTTTGAATAGAGAAGTGCCAGATATAAGCGATATGAGTCCTGAATATCCTTATGAACATCATGACAGATCACTGCCGTGGATTGAGCGTCATATTGTGGAAGTTGCTCTGCGACCTTTAATAATCTAATGAGATGCGGTGTTTCTGTGGTGTCATGTTCGAGGGTTTCGGGATTGAGTATTGTAATGCCCGATGACCCGGGGTCGAAGTGGACGGAGTCGCCCCCATAGTGAACTGTTGGATTACCGTCATAATCATAAAGATAAAATTCGTGCGGTACGCTTTCCAAAGCCTTCTTAACAATTTGCGCGGGAATTTTTACAACCTGAGTCTCCTCATTCACCTGGGCGCCTGCATCGCTCAATAATTGGCGCGCTTCTGGATTCTGGACTTTGATGCCCGGTTTCAACATCAACTGATACGCCTCATCCAGAATACGCGCGATCAATTCATCTGTCAGAAGAGTAAGTTTCGGTTGCATATGACACCTCTAAGCCTTTCCTCTAGTCGAATGCCTTGCAAGTATTAATAAGAATTAAAAGGGCCTTCGTAATGCACAATGATTGATTTGTGTGCGCCAAACCGGATTCAACGAAAGCCCAATTTCAATACTACTTTTCGACCGACTTAATAATCTTTTCCATCTCTGCACTGATCTTCGGGTCGAAGGGTTCAGGACAATGTTCTGTCAATATCTTGCGGGCTTTGGCTGTTGCCCAATCGCGCGCATCATCTTTCTTTGTTTCCCACTCACTGTAAGGACGCCTGTCCATCAGTTGTGGCATAAACAGTTCACGCATATGTTTGCGCGTATGCTTTTGGGCAAGATAGTGTCCACCGGGACCCACGTTTGCAATCGTTTCCAAAGCGAGTGTTTCCTCGTTCACTTCGATGCCTTGCATCATTTTATGAATGATAGAGAAGACCTCACAATCCATCATCATCTCGGCATAGGACCAAACCCGGCTTCCATGCAGGAATCCACATCCTAGCAGCATATCGGACATGACCACACTCGCCATGAACGTGGATAGACTGCCATCGATGCCGGCCTGCCAGTTCGGCTCCTTCGCGCCGGTTGCGAATGCGCCCATGGAGAGCGGAATGTTGTAAAAGTCCGCCAGCACGTTGGTGGCTGCACCGAAGAGATAATCTTCGGGTCCGCCGCCTGTGTAGCATCCCAAGCGTAAATCGGAGGCAGTCTGTGCGGCGGCATAAAAGACAGGTGCGCCAGGATACGCCAGTTGCAGCAACGCAGTCGCGGCGATCACTTCTGCGTTTCCAACAGCCAGGTTACCTGCCATAGTAACGGGACCTGTCGTCAGACAGGAAGCCATGGTCATGAATCCGGTTGGGATGCCATGCTCCGCTGCAATTAATGCTGCATCGAGGCTGCCGCCATCGTGACCGAGTGGGGGAGCGGTGCATTGCATCAGGGAGAGGACGGGTCGTTCGCGCAATTTATCCTTGCCGCCGACGATCAAGGCAGCCATTTCCATGGCGGCGTTCGCCTCATGGATGTTGTAGATGCTTTCAGTCTGCACGTGTTTGGTGGAGTTCTCCCAAACGGCTTTGATCTCGTGCAGACCACGCGCTTCCACCGGTGCATCCTGGGCGGAGACGGCGACCCAATGGAACGCGACTTCCTCCGTCGCGTCCGCCACGCGGACGATGTCTTGAACATCACGCAGGCAGGAGGTCCGCTTTTGACCGGTGTGGATGTCGATCACTTCCACGCCGCAGCCATCTGTTCCCAGATAGACGTGGTTGCCATCCAGCGGCAAATCCTGCCCTGGATCGCGCGCCGCTAGTGAATAGGCGGGCGGGCATTTCTTCAATGCCTCTTCGATCACATCGTCTTTCACGCGCACGATCTTCTTTTCGCGATCCACGGTCGCGCCATTGGCTTCCCAAATGTCCAGTGCTCGCTGGGATGGGAAGCGCACGCCAACGTGTTCGATGATCCACAACGTGGCTTCGTGAATTTTTTTGACTTCTTCAGTTGTTAAGATTTCAAGCTTCAGTTTTGGATTACTAATCGACTTGATGTTTTTAGACATAGTGCCCTCCCGAGGACTATATCTCTACTCTCTCTTTGTTGGTCGTACAGGAGTCCAAAGTCTCCCGACTTTGGATAATGTTATGTTTTTTCAACGTCTGGCCCCACAGGGGCGCTTCGCAAAGACGTTGAGTCCAAAGGCTATTCTTTCCCAAGTAATTGCTTTGCCAATTTCACCGCGCCGACCGCGTCTTCAGAGGTCCCATCGGCTTTGATCTTTTCTGCCCAATCTTTTGTGATTGGTGCACCCCCCACCAAGACTTTAATGCGCGGACGCAACCCCTCTTTATCCAACTCATCGATCACTTCACGCTGACGTACCATAGTCGTTGTGAGCAAGGCACTCATGCCGATGATCTGGGCATCTACTTCGAGCGCTTTACCGATGATCTTCTCAGCGGGCGCATCGACACCAATGTCAAACACATCAAAGCCGGAAGCACTGAGCATGGTGCCAACCAGGGTCTTGCCAATCTCATGAATATCGCCTTCCACGGTGGCAAGCACCACACGTCCCATCACTTCGCGCGCCTCGCCCAGCTTGAGCAATTCTGGTTCGAGGATGGCAACGGCGGCTTTCATCGCTTCGCCTGCCATGACCAATTCGGGCAAAAACGCTTCGCCTTTGCCAAACTGGTCACCAATGTAATTGACACCCACCACAAATCCTTTGGTGATTGTGTCTAATGGATGCATTTGCAATTCAATGGATTTTTTCGCAAGCTCTACCGCCTGCTCCGATTCACCATCAATAATGCTTTGCGCCATTTCCTTATATAGTTCGTCGATTTGTACATTTTCCATCATAATGCCATCTCCTTATTTTCATGATCTCAACAGGGACGAAACCTGCTCTTCTTTTTCACGTAAGGATGTTGCTGGGATATCCAAATATTCCTCAAGCCATTTGCCTGAGTCCATCACATGCTCAATCGATTTCTGGGCTGCCTTGATCCCCTCTCTTTTTTTGAGCGCCTCCACAATCGCGATATGTTCCCTAAGCGTATTGGCGGTGCTATTAGCAAGCAATTCTGGGTTTCGGAACAATGCCTCATACAAGAGCCAATCAGGAAATGCATTCGCAACCATCTCATATAATTTGATCAACAGTTCATTTCTGGAGGCTTTCGCGATGGCTGCATGGAACTCACGACTCAATTTCCGTTCATCCGACATTTCTTTGAGTGTGTCGTGCGTTTTCATCTCATCGAGCATTCTTTCCAGATTCTGAACCTGCTTGTCTGTTATGTTTCTGGCTGCTTCCTGAGCAATGATCGCTTCGAGGACAAGCCGCAAGCCATACGCTTCCACCACATCCTTCGTGGACATTTCGCGGACCCGCACACCCCGATAGGGGACACGCTCTGCCAAGCCGGCGGAGACAAGCAGGTCCAAGCCCTCGCGAACAGGCGTCATGCTCACGCCCAATTGTGTGGCGATATCGTCTTGTCTTAGCCAGTCGCCAGGTTTATAGGTGCCCGAGATGATTTTTTCGTGCAATACATCAAAAATATCCTCTTTGAGAGGCCTTTTTTGAAGTAATTCTGTTTCTTCGTTTGGTTGAGAATTGACAAGCATGATTACCTCGGTTAATGCTTGTCATTATATATTATATATAATTTTTAGTACAGGAATTTTCGTGCGTAGCACGTGTGACAATGATCACTCTATGGCTATCTCCGCAATGGTGGCGAGGTTGTCAGTCATGACCACCGAGTCGGCCAGCAAGCCTGATTCTTTACCAACAGGCGAATCCAACTTAATCAGTACGCGGCCTGGATGATTAGCGCGAAACACGCGGCTGGTAATCATCGCAACAACCTGTGGCAGATCACTTTCAAGATTATCCATTTGAATGATTAAGCCGGGCGAGGTTTAGCAGTTTTCAGATCTGAATGCGGAAATAAGACCAAAACCACATCGCCACGTTTAAGCGTGCGCTTCATAGTCGTCATATACGCTCATCTCAGGGCTATCCCACTCTTCTGCAAAAGAGGCGAGCTGTGCTCGTAGCGCTCCGGCCTGTTCTTCATTAATGCTGCGTGCGTGCAAGTCAATCCCCTCACCACCCAAGAAGGTCACAATTACAGGGGTTTCATCAGGAATATTGGAAGGATGGTCCTTCAGGATAACCTTTCCCTTGCGGTAAACACCTTGTACAGTGGTTAACATAGTTACTTACTTCTTGCTTTGGGAGATTATAACGCAGCCCTCTGATCAATTGGGTTATACATGCCTGAACCCCGGCACCATTTCTCCTAAACAGTTCCCTCCCTACCTATGGCAATTACTTCTGACCTTTTTACTCTCACACCCTCCTTCAACATCAACGCCAGCGGAGAGGCGAGCAGAACCAAGCCAGTTGTCATTACCAGCACTGTGGGAAAGCCATAATTCTCAGCAACGGGTCCCGTGAGCAACATTCCCAGTGCACCTGAGGAAAAGATAAAGCCTAAGATTAATCCAGAAGCCAAGGCCATGCCGCCCGAAATCATCCGTTGCGCCAGGACCACCATAATGCTATGTACAGCTCCCGTACAGGCACCAGCCAGCGGGATGAGTAGATATAGCCACGGTGACCACCCAATCCGGCTCATGCTATAAATCGGAAAAGCGGCAAACAATAAAGCGATTGCCGCTACTTTACGTTTTGCGTATTGATCTCCAAAGTAGCCACCGATCACATTACCCAATGCAGAACCACCCATGAAGAAGCCCGCCATATTTCCATAGGTTGCCGCGCCGAGCCCTAAATCCTTGATATATTTCGGCACAAAATTAATCATGTTCGCCTGTGACCAGGATTGCAGTGTCGCAACAACCGCAAGGATAACGATAAAGCCGACGCTGGCTTGCAAACGAACTTTGTCATCTCCATCGATGGGTTTTGGATGCGGATGATTGGCGCGCAACTGATAAGCCAAGGCAAGTCCGATGGGGATCGAAACAATCGGAAAAATGATCATAGCTGGCAAACCGAGTTTTGCCAGAATGAGCCCTGTCAGAATCGGTCCAATGAAATGACCCATTTGGCCAGCCATAAAGAAAAGAGAAGTCGCGGTCGTCTCGCGGCCCGCCATGTGATGACGTCCCTGCAGGGTGGCTTGAACAGTACCGACTGGATGAAAAGAAGAGGAACCGAGCGCGGCGATGATCAAGCAAATGAGTCCTCCCGCGCCGGGGAGGAAGACTGCGCCCGAGAAGAAGATCGTCATCCATAACACGCCACCCGCTGCCAGCCAGCGTGGCCCCACGCGATCTGAGATCCAGCCGAAGAACGGTTGTGTGAGGGCGGAGGCCCAGATGTAGATCGTGGAGATCAACGCGATCTGCGTTTCGGTCAGTCCGAGATAGGTCAGCAAGACAGGGCGGCTGCTGTTGAACACATCCACGATTAAGTGACTGAACGCGATGGAAGAGAAAAGTGAGTCGAAAAGTAAAGGCATGATCGATTTCAGATTTACGATTTCAGATTTACGATTGACGACAGCTGCACTCGATTTGCTCACTGGCACCGTACGTGATTTGCTAAGCAAATCAGACAGTGGGCGCCAGGTGCTAGTGTTTTGAATTTACAGTTTCTGATTGATAATAGAGGTGATGCTGCTCTATGTATTCAAAGACAGGAGGAGGAAGATAGTAACGGAAGGGTTTCCGCGTTGCGACTCGGTCTCTTATTTCGCGCGAGGCGATTTCCAAAAGCGGCGCGTCCACATAATGGACCTTGGAACTAATTCCTGGCAATTCGCGTTCCAGTGCCTCAAGGTTGGTCTCCTCGCCGGGACGGCGCATCACACCCACCCAGTGGGCAGCATATAAAATCTCTTGGGGTTGATGCCAGGTTGGAAGATCATGCAACGAGTCACTACCGAGGATTGGCACAATCTCGGCGTTTGGATTTTTCTCCGCTAATAATCTAATTGTGTCTACCGTGTAATGCGGACCTGGTCTCTCCAACTCAATCTCCGAAAGCTCGAAGGATGGGTTATCCTGGATGGCAAGCTTTACCATGGCAAGCCGGTGCTCGAGGGGCGTAATGGGCTGATCTTGTTTGTGGGGAGGATCCGGTGTGACTGTCCAAAGTACGCGGTTAAGCTCCAACTGTGACTTTGCTTCAGAAGCTAGAATTAAGTGACCCACGTGCGGAGGGTCAAAGGTTCCCCCAAAAAGACCGACACGTTCATGCAATTTCTGGGACATATTAAGAGTATATCTCATTTAGAAAAATAGAAGAAACTATTTGTCCTAGCAATGATATACTCCCGCCATCTCAACCCTCGAGGTGACTATGAATCCATCCTATGATGCAATTGTGATCGGCGCAGGCGTAATGGGCGCCAGTATTGCCTACAATCTTTCCCAGCGTGGATTGAAAGTATTGATTCTTGAACGGCAGTCTGTTGGGGTGGGAGCGACTGGCGCCTCGAGTGGACTCGTCCGTATGCACTACGATCTGGAGATCGATTCGGCACTCGCCTGGCAGAGCTTCCATTTTTTCAGGAACTGGCGTGAGCGGATCGGTGGAGAATGCGGTTTTCATCGCACAGGTTTTTTGCAAATCGTTGCGCCTGCTAATAATGAACAATTACGCGGCATTGTGGAAATGCAAAAGCGGATTGGCATCCTAACCGAGGTGGTCACTGCGGAAGAGGTCAGGAAGATCGCGCCGATGTTCAAGACTGATGATTTCGAACTTGCAGCCTATGAACCTGAATCGGGTTACGCGGACCCGGTGTTGACAACAAATTCATTCATCACGAATGCGAAACTCTGCGGTTCTGTGTTATTGCCAGATTGTGAAGTGACCGGAATTCGCCTCAGCGGGGGAAAAGTTGTGGGTGTGGATTCCAACCGCGGGTCATTCGATGCGCCGATCGTTGTCAACTGCGCGGGCACGTTCGCGGATCGCGTTGCAAAACTGGTCGATGTGGACGTGCCGCTTGATACATGGAGTCATGATGTCGCGTTCGTGCGGCGTCCCGCCAAAGTGGGAATGCATCCGGCCTGTATTGACGATGCGCTTTCCATGTATTTCCGCCCGGAAGGCGAGTTGACGTTAATCGGCTTCGAGGATTACAACCGGATGGGTGAGCCGCCGGAGTCTGATTTGGGACACGTGGATAAAGAGTTTGTCATGCGCGCCATCGACCGCATCTGCGAACGGATGGAAGGGATGGAGGAAGGCTCGCTACATTCGACCCATGTGGGACGCGATGGATTGACGCCTGACCAGCGCGCGATCATTGATCAGGCAGGTCCCGACGGCTTTTATATTGCATGTGGTTTCAGCGGAACAGGATTTAAGTTATCACCTGCAGTGGGTGTATGTATGGCTGAATTGATCTTAGATGGCAGCGCAAAGCTGGTGGATATTTCTTCACTTAACCTTAGCAGGTTTGCGCGCGGAGAGTTGTTGAAAGGTTCGTATGGGAATATTTGGAAATAGAATGGATAGGCAAATAAAAATCAGCGTCTCAGAATTTGAGGCGCTGATTTTGTTCTACGCTTTAGTGCACTTGATAAATCTTTACCTGTTCATTTTGATAGACCAGACTCCACAAGTCATTTGACTGGTCGAATTTATTCAGCCCATTTGCATCGTAATAAAGTCGTTCGAGCGGACCCACATAGATGTATTGCACGTTGTAAAAATTGAGCAGTTTTTTCACCTGTTCAAGATCTGTGCTGTTGTAGATCGTGCGTACATCTTCGATGCGATGATCGATGGTTTCCCCAGGCAGGATCGAGCGTTGTTGCTTCTGATGCCAATCCCAGCCAATGACCGTTGGCAAACCGGTATAAATGGAGACACGTGAGCCCCAGCGATAAAGGGGCGTGTTGGCTTCGAGAATGGTAGGAATGCCATGCACGTTCTGTCGCAGCCACTCAAAGGCCTGTTGATCCCAGCTGAGTGTGATGGGTCTGTTATCGTCCAAGTAGACAGATGTTTTCATATACGCGGTCCCGTCGATCGTTTTGGACGTACTACTCTCGAAGCGGTCGCGGACGCGGACTGGAGCCGCGGTGAGGGGGTATAGGAAACAGGCAGCTAATAAAAGCCCAAATGCCCACCACCAGCGGCCCGACCAGGCATTTGCGGGTACGCGTTGACGATTTTCAAACTCTCTGGCTATCTCGGGAGTCCATGCGCTGCCCTCTTCGAGTTCGGGGATTGGCACACGCTTTTGACGGGGAGCCGATTTCAACCAATTTGCCAGCTTTGGCAAGACTGCCGCAGAGGCAACCCCCCACAGCACCCACACTTGCAAATAGAACTTGAACACCGTGTTCATGCGGCTAATGTCGCCTTTGAGAACTACCACCTCCACTAGTGCCGTGAACACCAAGCCTAACCCGACCATGCAGAGTAAGAATTGACGCAGCGGATCGGGGCGGGTGCTAAAGAGTAATAGCGCGGTCAAGAAGGTCAACGCGAGGACAAGCCCAATCACATGATTCATCAAGAAGACAACGATGACCAACACGAATATCAACCGGCTGATATCGATCATCAAAAGATAGCCGGACGAGGGGTAAACGATACGGTCAAACAGCCTTTGCATGTGCCCATGCCTGCGCCAGGTTCGCAGACTTAACCTCAAGGAGCGCACGATCACGTTATGAGCATGTCCCTTGAAGAATTCAGCGATGAGATAGGAAGTGAGCACGAACAGGAAAAATCCGTGGATCAGGAGATAAGGCCAAAGTGGCGTGCGTGAACCTTTCCACAGCTCGGCGCCAAAATAAGCACTGGCATAGTTCTGATGGAACGGGAGAAAGAGAAGTCGACCGGCTACCACAATTAACACGGTGCGCCAGGCAACTGCCCAAAGACCAGCCAGATCTACGCGGCCGCGACGAGCATATT
>WNFU01001454.1_pt1 | contig 38808 bp, 30 predicted proteins | sample 5400121 | NCBI WGS metagenome assembly WNFU01 (sample SAMN13153360, study PRJNA577476) | soil metagenome | isolation source: 100 cm soil or saprolite under grassland replicate 1 | place: USA:California | collected 2016-06-15
GTACAGAGACGATCCGGAATTCCCGAAGGTGCAGTCCTATCTCAACGGAGGCCCCGTCCCGACGTTCCGCTATCACCGCTTCTGGGCGCAGGTGGACGTCGCGCTGGCAAACGCTGAGTATGGCAGGCTGTTTCCGTGATCAGAGCGGCAGGTGAATGACGCGGCCGGGAAACTCTTCCGGGATTGAGCAGTATAGTAGTGTAACCAGTTCTTCAATCGCTACGCCGATGGGAAGTTCTTTGGGTATGACTATCACGCCCGGCAAAGGTTGACCGGCCGCGAGCCTTTCGTAGGCATATTTAGTCATTGTGTTGACATCGTGTGTGAGTATCACGCGGCTCTGCGAGGCAGCCCAATCCAACACCTCCGGGTCTTCGCGTTGGTAGATTTCAGTTTCCTGCGCCAGCATGCAATCGAGCGTAGGCAGACGGCGACGCAAGCCGCGTAGTACACGATGATTGAAATTCTCATCGGCGAGCAAGGGAACCATTGCACTTCCTCAGATGGGCTGCATTTGCGCGCGACGATGGCGCAATCGTTCACGGAACGCCGTCGTTTCAGGCCGGCTTTCAATCTCGCGCCGCAACGTTTCAGCCTCCGCAGCCCGCTGACGCAAGTACTCATCTACGGCGTCCTGGTGTTCCAAATAAAAGGCAATCGCCCCGTAAATGCTGCGCAACGAGACCGAGGGATAACTGTCCTGAATCTGCTCGGCGGTCGCGCCCTGGTTGAATTCGTAAACAATCAGGTCGAGCAGCACACGTGAGCCGGCAAGCCGCAACACGCCATCCCGGTCGGCATAAAGTGGCGTGGTTTGGGTCAATGGAATCGTATTCATAGAGGCACTATAACAAGGCAGAAGCGTGTCTGGGAAGCGTTGGGCAAAACCGGTGATGTCCTAATAGAAAGTTGCAAAGTGAATTTGGCCGATTCTGTCACAACGCGCACTTTGTTTGATAAACTGCAACACGTGGGAGTTCATAAATGGAAATCTAAGTGGTGAAAGGCCGGTTGGAATCAACCGGCCTTTCAATTTACGCTTCGAACTTGGGCTTTCACTTTTTAGTGGCAGCTTTCTTTTACGCAGCCTTTTTGATCGCCTTCTTCGCTGGCTTCTCAGCCGTCAACTCACTTAATCTCCCGCCACAGAACCCTGCGCTTGCTCTTTTGATCCCTCCGGACGGCCCGAACGTAAGGAGGAGGCGCCCAGGACTTTCTTCTGGAACTGTTCGAGGTAGAGGTAGATCACCGGGGTGATGTAGAGCGTGATGAATTGAGAGACGATCAATCCGCCGACTATCACCAGCCCCAGCGGTTTGCGGGACGCTCCGTCGGCCCCGAAGCCCACCGCGATGGGAAGCGAGCCGATGACCGCCGCCATCGTCGTCATGATGATGGGCCGGAAGCGGTCCATGCTGGCGTCGTGGATAGCCTTCGCAGGCGTTTGGCCGTCCTCGACCCGTTGGCGAGCGAAGTCCACGATCAGGATTCCGTTCTTCTTGACTATGCCCATCAACATGAACAACCCGACGAAGGCGTAGAGCGACGCCTCCTCTCCGAAGAGGAGTAGAGTCAGCAAACCTCCGATCAAAGCCGGGGGCAGGGTTGAAAGCACCGTCAACGGGTGCGCGTAGCTTTCGTACAGGATCGCCAAAATGACGTACATCACGAAGACCGCGAGCAGCATGAGGATGGTCAGGTTCCTGACCGTGTCGCTGAAGGTCAACGCCTCGCCCTGCAAGCTGGCCCTCACGGCGGGCGGGGTTATCTCCGCCGATTTTTTGTTGATGTAATCGACGGCGTCGCCGAGGGGCACGCCGGGTTTCAGGTTAAAGAATATGCTGACGCTGGTGAACTGATTGATGTGGTTGACGGCCTGCGGGCCTAGCGAGGTTTTCCACGTGACCAGCTCGCGCAGTGGGATCAGATTTCGCCCGTCGTCCGATCTGATTTGAAGCAGAGAGAGGTCTTCAGGCTTGGAGCGCGCGGCGTCTTCAACCTCGAGAATCACCTGATACTGATCCTCCGGCTTCTTGATCAGGTAAAGGTAATTCTGCGAGTACGCATTGCGCAGCAGGTTCAAGATCCGCGCTTCCGAAACGCCGTAGATCTTCGCGCGGTCGCGGCGAAGGTCAATGTCCAGATTGGGGGTGTTGTTCAAGAGATCGGACGAGACGCTCATGAATCCCTGATATTTTCCGAGCTCAGCCATCAACTTTCCGGCGGTCTCATAGACCTGGCCGGGGCTGACGCCCGAGAGCGCAAAAGCGTATTGCCCCTGATTCTGATTGGTCGCCCCGGTGCTGATCTCGAGGACGGGGAAGGGGCGCAGGAAGGCTAAGACGCCGGGGTTGGAATTGATCTTTCCCATCATTTCGCCCGCCACCTGCTGGATAGGCGCGCGCTCCGAGGGCGGCTTGATTGTGATGAATGAGATTCCCGCGTTGGATGGAAGAAACTGTCCGAGGCCCGTCAGGGTAAAGTTCATCAGGACGTTCGGATCCTGGTGCAGAGTCTCTTCCACCCGGTCCTGGATCGCGCGCATCTGTTCGGGCGAAGAGCCTTCCTTGCCCATAAAGAACCCGAAGACGCCGCTGCTGTCGCCCGGCGGCAGGAACGTCTTGGGAATGGTCATAAAGAGCCAGATCGTTCCGGCGAGACAGACGACCCAGATCGCCGCTGAAACCCATTTGTGTCTGATGAACCACCAGAGCGACGAGCCGTAAACGCCGAGCACCCGGCGTTCCACCGCGCCCATTACGCGTTCCAGCAACGTCTGTTTTAAACCTTGGCCACGATCCTTGAGCATCCGAGCGCACATCAACGGGGTCAGCGTCAACGACACCAGGCCCGAAGCGAAGATCGCAACGACGATGGTCACCGCGAATTCGCGGAATATGCGGCCCACCTGTCCGGACATGAACACGAGCGGTATGAAGACCGCCGCCAGCGACACGGTCATCGAAAGAATGGTGAAGCTGATCTCGCGCGCGGAGTTTAACGTCGCCTCGAAGGCGCGTTCGCCGCGCTCCATCCGCCGCACCGTGTTTTCCAGAAAGACGATCGCGTCGTCCACCAGAAAGCCGATGGCCAGAGTGAGAGCCATCAGCGAGAGGTTGTCCAGGCTGTAACCCAACAGCCGCATCGAGATGAAGGTGAGCAGCAGCGAGAGCGGGAGCGCCACCGCCGGAATCAGCGTGTCGGTCGCCCGCCCCAGAAAGATGAAGATCACGACGACGACCAGCAGAAAAGCGATCATCAGCGTGACCTGCACGTCCCTGACCGAATGCACGATTGTTTGTGACCGGTCGTAGACGGGAGTGATCCGGATCGAGCCGGGAAGCTCGGCGCCGATGACTGGCAGCAGCTTGCGGATGCCCTCGGCCACCTCGACGACGTTGGCCCCGGCCTGCCGGTTGACGGCTATGATCGCCGTGGCCGTCGGAACCGGGTAGCCTCTGGCCCACATCCGCATGTCTATGCGTTCGTCCTGCACCGATTCGCGCGCCGTGGCGACGTCGCGCAAATAGACCGGCGCCCCGCCCGACGCGCCGACGATCAGTTCGTTGTACTGCTCGGCGGTCTCGAGTTGCCCTTTGGGGCGCAGCAGCGCCGTGCCGCTCGACGCGTCGAACTGGCCCGCGCCGGTGTAACTCGTTGCGTTCCTGATCGCGTTCGACACGTCGTCTATTGATATGCCGCGCGCCCACATGGCAGCCGGGTTCGCCTTGATCCTTATGGCCGACTTCGTGCCGAACACGTCCACGCGGCTGACGCCTGGGACGATGCTGATCCGCTGTCCGACCTGCGTGGTCGCATAACTGTAGAGTTGCCCGCGAGTCATCGAGTCGCTAGCCATCGCGATGTACATGATCGGTTGATCGCTGGGGTTCGTCTTCGAGAATGTCGGCGGGGACGGCAGGTCAATCGGCAGCGCGCCGGTCGCCTGTGAAATGGCCGTCTGCACGTCGGTGGCGGCGGCGTCAATGTCCTTGTCCAGGCTGAACTGGAGCGTGAGGCTCGTATTGCCCTGAGTGTTCCTTGAAGTGATCAGCTCCAACCCGTTGATCTGCATGAACTGTCGTTCGAGCGGCGTGGCTATGTTATTGGCCATCGTGTCCGGGCTGGCGCCAGGGTAAGACACCTGCACCTGGATCACGGGATAATCGACGGCCGGGAGGTCGTTCACCGGGAGCCGGAAATAACTCAGCGATCCGAAGAGAATCGCCGAGACGGTCAACACCACGGTCATCACGGGCCGGCGAATGAATGGTTCCGAAAGGTTCATGATTTCCCTCCTGCGGAGAATGTCCGACAAGCTTCAAGCTTGTCGAGGGCTTCGTGAGTCGCCCTTTGGCGGAAGCGACGACAAGCTTGAAGCTTGTCGGACATTGCGCGCCGCGCTTTTCCTTATTTCTGGCGTCGCTCATTGGGACAGAACAATTCTATCCATCGAGAGGTCGGCGGCCTTGGATTGTTCCACCAGAACCTTGCCGCCCGGCGTGACGCCGAGTTGGCCGTTGACGACGACCTTCTCGCCCGGCGCGATTCCTTTCTCGACGACGACCATCTCGCCCTGCTTCTGCCCCACCGTCACCGGTCGCATCTCCGCCGTCGAGTCGTCCTTGACGACGTAAACGAACTGCCCCTTGGCCGACATCTGCGGCGCCGTTGCGGGGATCAGGACGGCCCCGCGCAGAACGCTCAAGACGAGCCGGACGTTGACGAATCGACCGGGCCAAAACCTGCGGTCGCCGTTGGCTATCGTCGCCCGCAAATTCACCGTCCCGGTCGCGTCCTTCACCGCGTTGTCCACGAACGTAAGGGCGCCGACGGCCGATTTATCGGGTTCATCAGGCAGTCGCACTTCGGCCTTCAACGCGCCCTGCGACATGTTTCGCTGCACCGCCGACAGATCATTTTGCGAAATCGTGAAATCGGCGTAGATGGGGTCCAATCGTTGGATTACCAGGAGCGACGTCCCGGCGCCGGGGGTCGCCAGATTGCCGACGTCTACGAGTCGCTGCCCGGCGCGACCGTCGATCGGGGAGTGTATGAAGCAATAACCCAGTTGCAGTTTGGCGTTTTCGATCGCGGCCTCGTCCGCCTTGATCGCCTCCTCGGCGTTGCGCACCGCCGCCTCGTCGGCGGCCACCGTGGCCATCAGGGCCTCGGCGTTGGTCTGCATCTGCTCGGACTGTTCGTTCGAGACGACTCCCTGCCTGTTCAATTGCGCGTATCGCCGGGCCTGCGCCTCGCCGAGTTTCGTCTGCGCCCTGTCACGCGCCAGGGCCGCTTCGGCCTGTTTCTTCAACGCCAGGTCTCTGGCCAGATTGGCCTCGGCCTGCTGAAGACTCACTTGAAAAGGGCGCGGATCGATGGTGAAGAGCAGATCGCCTTTCTTTATGTCGGCGCCGTCGGCAAAGTGGAGATTCATAATTCGCCCGGAGACCTGGGGCCGAATCTCGACCACTTCACGCGCGACACACTTGCCGATCTGATCCAGGTAAACCGGCACGTCCTGAGTCACCGCAGCCGCGACGGTTACCGGCGCCGGCGGACGGTTGAACGCCATCTCCTGCTTCTTCCCGCATCCCGCGCCCAGAAGAGCCGTTATGGCCATCAATGTCAGCGCCCTAGTTTTCTTCGGGCGCCATTTGAAGTGAATATAAGGAGAGACTCTATTCATCGGTTTCCTTCCTGCTTGAAAAGTCATTGTTTTAGAGCGCGCCCGAGCGACCTGAACGACTTTATTTAAATCCTGTTCCCGGTGTAGGAACGCAAGCGATCTTATACGATCACTCCTGACACCTTGTGTCATATTTCTTTCCGAAAAAATGTTGGTTTGTCTCGCCGGGTTCATTAGGTAGCCGAAAACGAGACTTTCCCCAGTGTAGCATGAGCAACGATGTTGCATGTGTAAAATCTTCGCTATCGAGCGATCAATACTGGTGTCAGGCCAAGCAGGGTCATTACCTGAACCAAATCTGAACAACTAACATCGATACATCGAATGAAAGTACAACTATCAGAGGGGAGCGTTCTGAGTCCCGACTTTAGTGAAATGTGGGTATAAATCAGTTCGGCGGAGCCTTTGGAGTGCGGGCGCTTGGGACCGCTTTGGTAGTCCACTTTGATACTGCGGCGATGATTGAACGGAAGCCCACTGCATCTTTTATCCCGAAAGTCTGTAGAATCCGCAGATGACTACCAAAGCGGTCCCAAGCGCCCGCACTCCAAAGGCTGTCGCCATTTCATTGAGCTAACCGTGTTCAACTATTCGGCGAGAATCAAGCACAAGTCGCCGAACTCATGCGTGAGGTAATCCTGTCGTTCCAAGCGCTGGCTGACCTGCGCCAGGACGTTTTCAGGAAGTAAGGACCGGAGCAACTGGTAATGACTTTCGGACACATCGTGCGTGCCGGTCAATAAGCCATCTACGATCTTGCGTTCATATCCAGGGCCGAGCTTGAGAGTGGTGAACCCGCTCAGACCCATGTAGGCGCTTTCGAGGGCGCGGACGACCGACGTGCCGACCGCGATGACGCGACCGCCGCCGGCCATGGTCCGCCTGACCGCTTCCATCGTGCTCGTGGGAATCTCGAATCTCTCGGCGAGCGGCAGCGCCAGATCGATCTTCACATCGCCGGTTGATGACAATCCCGCGCCGTGAGTGAGCGGAACAATCTGTACGCCCTTTCTGATGAGTTTCAACAAGAGCCGCCAACTGAGCGCATGTCCCGCGCTGGGCATTTCGACCGCCCAGGGGCGGCTGCTGTAGACGTTCTGCACAGACCAGAGTTTAAGTTCGTCCTCGAGGTACGAATACTGCACCGGCTTGCCATGCCGATAGAGGTTGCGCCACAGCTCTTCGCCTGAAAGATTGAATTCTAGATTGAGCAGCCTTCCTGACAATTGATCTTCGCCTCGAACTCTGGCCCGGAAGTTTGGGGCGATCATTATCTCCTCGCCTTCCGCGAAGCGAGGCGGCGACGGTCTGTCTTCGGTCGGCGTGCGCCAATCCCCGGCTCCGAACACGGCCGCCTGCCAGACCCGCTCGTCCAATTGCGTCGTCAGGCGAAGCTCCATTTGATTGTTCCTCGCGTCCCGCGCCGGCAGCGAGGCCGGCATCGTAGCCGCATCATTGACCACCAGCAAATCTCCCGGTCGCAGACGATCCGGCAGACGCTCTATCGAACTGTCCTCGATCACACCATCATTGACGACGAGCAGTTTTACGTTGGTTTTATCGGCGCGAGGCGCGCGCGATGCTTTCATAAAGGCCTCCATTCTGGGGCGATCAGCCTTGACCCGTTCGCGATCCGATCGGATTGTCGAATCATCGTCACGATTTTTTCCGCGACCGCGGCGGGCGATTGCAAGCTTGACGGATCGGCGTCGGGCAGAGCTTGGGCGTGCATCCGCGTGTCCATTTCGCCCGGATCAACGCTGAGGAAACGCACGCCGGCGTCCGCCATCTCAGCCGCCGCGATCCGGGTCAGATGATCGAGCGCGGCCTTGGAAGCGCCGTACACGCCCCAGGACGGATAAGCCTCCACCGCCGCGTCGGACGAGATGTTGACGATCACTCCGGTCTGTCGCAAAACCATTGAACCGACGACGGCCTTGATGAGCCGGAACGGGCCAACGGTGTTGACCTGCAGCCCCCGCTCGAAGTCCTCGCAATCGGTGTCGGGAATAAGTTGCAAGGGTACGGGGCCGAGCGCGCTCGCGTTGTTGATCAGGACGTCTACCGGCCCGGCCAGAGCGGTCGCCTGCCCCACAATCGGATAGATGCTCTCCTTATCGCCGACGTCCGCGACGATTCCGAAGGCGATTCCGCCCCGCCCCCTTATCTCCCTGACGACCTCATCAAGTTCCTCTTGGCGTCGGGCGACCATCGCAACTTTCGCGCCTTCGGCCGATAGTCGCAGCGCCAGCGCGCGCCCCAGTCCCCGGCTCCCGCCGGTGATGAGGACTGATTTTCCGTTGAAATCGAACATATGTGACTCCCTCCTTCAGGAAAAGTGGGCAGTGGGTAGTGGTTAGTGGGCAGTTTTGATCTCTTCACTGCCCACTAACCACTACCCACTGCCCACTTTCATCCTACGCTCCCACTGCTGATATGCCGTCTCGTTTGACAATCTATTAGCCGAATGATAATTGGATGGCTATGACGGATAACATGATCGCAGGCTACATCGCGCAGAACCTCCGGCAATTGAGGCAGAGCCGTAACCTGACCCAGGAACAGCTCGCGCGGCTTTCGGGCGTGCCGCGGCCAACCTGGTCCAATCTGGAATCTGGCGCCGCCAATCCGACGGTCGCGGTGCTGGCCAAGGTGGCCGCCGCGTTGCAGGTCCCGGTGGAAGAATTGATCAGCCCGCCGAAGGCCCAGGCTAAACTCTATCGGGCCGATTCCATTCCACGGAAGCTGCGCGGAGGCGTACACATCAGGAAGCTTTTGCCGGATTATTTACAAGGGTTGGAACTCGACCGGATGGAACTGCCGCCCGGATCACAAATGACCGGGATTCCGCATCGCCTGGGGACAAGGGAATATCTGGCCTGCGAGGCGGGCCAGGTGGAACTGGTGGTTTCAGGGGACAAATATGTACTATCTCCGGGCGACGTGGTCGTGTTTCGCGGCGATCAGAAACACTCCTACGCGAACAGGGGCGCGAAAGTGGCGGTCGCCTACAGCGCCGTGGTTTTGGGGCCTGGCCGGATCGGCTAGGATTGCGGATTGCGGATTGCGGATTGCGGATTGCGGATTTATTTTCGATGGAAGGCGTCCGACCTCGATTTTGACTCTAAATCGGCGCCATTGCTTTTATTTGGTCCTTTAATGACTGCGAATCCGCAATCCGCAATCCGCAATCCGCAATCCGCAATGCAAGTTGGCTCTCATATATCGTTCAGCCCCTAATGATCATGCAGCGGAGATAAAGCGGCGGGCTAATCTTTCAAAAGCGTGTCGTGGTGATATAATTCACGCAAATCTGAAGACAATGTGCGCGGTTTAAGAACTAGCTAGACTGCTTGAAGAAGAAATAAAGTGGGGACAAATACAATGAGGAAAATATTTTCGCTTGGGATGTTTATGACGCTGGCGTTTGCGCTGGCCGTGAGCGGCCCTATTTTCAGGCCTATTTTCAGCGTGGACGCGCAGAAGGGCGCGACGGATATTGACGTTCAGCATTACAAGATCGCCGCTGAACTGATCCCGGCGTCCCAATTGCTGAAGGCCCGGGCCGAGGTGCGGTTCGTTCCGCAATCTGAAACCAGGTCGGTCGTTTTTGAAATGAACGGGTCGCTCACGATCAATCGCATTACGCGCGTGGACGAGTCCGCTACGACGTCGCCCGGCGCCGTTACTCCGGGCGTCCGCGGGCAGAGTCTCAAATCGTCCTCGCCGAAGGCGAAAGATGCAAGCGCGCAGCCCGCATCAGACAGCCTGCAATTCATCCAGGACAACCGCGAAAACATGAACGTCCGCATCGATCTGGGCGCCGTGGTTCCGGCCAAACAGCCCCTGACGCTGGCGTTTGAATACGAAGGCGCTCTCGAATCGCCGCAGGGCGGGCCGATCTCGAACGCGCGCCTGGCTTACGTCGGCGACCAGGGCTCCTATCTTTTCTACGCCGCGCGATGGTTCCCGTTTCATGACTACGTCAGCGACCGCGCCACCTATGCGATCAACATCAAAGTCCCGAAGGGCGTGCTCGTCGCCGGTTACAGCGAGCAGCCGGTCGTTCCCGTCCCCGTCCCCGTGACCGAGCAGAAGACGAAAGAAGAGCCGAAGGCAAAAGATGAGCAGAAGACCAAAGAAGAGTTTACGTCCTTTGCCTACACCTGCTCGAAACCGGTCCTGCCGGGCAGTTTCGCGGCGGCCAAATATATCTTGCGAACCTCGAATCGCGGCGGGTTCACGATCGATTTCTATGTCAAAGCCGGTGACGAAAGATGGGCTGATCACGCGTCGGACGTCATCGGCAAACACCTGGAGTACTACTCGTCGAAGTTCGGCCGTTACGCGTTCGGCAACCGTCTGGTCATCGCCGAGACCGACGAAGAGACGCTCGATACTTACTCCGGCCCGGGAATCATCTTCATTTCGCCGCGCGCGCTGACTTCGGGGATTGACGAAAAACTGGCGCGCGAAGTGGCGTATCAATGGTGGGGGCAGGCGGTCGGGTTGAAGTCCTTCGACGACGCCTGGCTGTGGCACGGGCTGGCCGAATTCAGCACGATGCTTTACGTCAAGGACAACGAGAACGAGACGCTCTATCTGCAAACCGTTCAGGCCGAGCTGGAGAAGGCGCTGGCCTTCGAGCAATCGGCTTCGATCCGCAACGCGCCCAAAGACCTCGACGACCAGACCGCGCCTTACCGATCGGTGATCTTTAACAAGGGCGCGCTGGTCTTCAACATGCTGCGCCAGTTGATCGGCGAAGAGAAGTTCGACAAAATGCTGAGCGATTATTACGCTAAAAATCAAGGCAAGAACGCCACGCTCGACGAGTTCGAGGCCCTCGCCACAAAGACAGCCGGGCGCAACCTGCGCTTCTTCTTCGGGCAGTGGGTCGAGTCGACCGGCGTGCCGGAATTCCGCTCCGATTATAGAATGCTCCGCACAAAGGACGGTTTCCGCGTCCCCGGAACCGTCAAACAGGACCTGGACAGCTTCGAGATGCCCGTCGACATAACGCTGCGGACCGAGTCGGGATCCGAACGACAGACGTTGTTGATGAAGGGGCCTTCCGCAGATTTCGACATCCTGACCAAGAACAAGCCGATCGAGGTGATCGTCGACCCCGACGCGAAAATCATGCGCAGCTCCGAAGAGTTGCGCCAGGGCGTGATCGTCCGCCGCGGCATCGAGCATTTCCGCGAACAGGAGTACATCGAGGCCGAGCAGCAGTTCCAGGCCGCGATCAAACTCAGTCGGGGGAATTCGTGGGCCTGGTACAACCTCGGACTGGTTTACATGGCCCAGCGCAACTGGAACAAGGCGCTCGACGCCTTCGATCAGGCCTTGAACGGGAACCTCAGACCCAATTGGGTGGAGGTCTGGTCCTACATCTATCGCGGCAACTCCTGGGACGCCATCGGCCAGCGCGAACGCGCCATCGGCGAATACAACAAGGCGGTCAGCAACGGCAATAATTACGACAACGCGCAGGCCGCCGCCCAGGGCTTCCTCTCCGAGCCTTTCGGCAAAAAGAAGGCCGAACAGCAGACGGGGGGAGAGTCGAACTGACCGAGTCAGACTGCGGTAGGACTTATAGGACCTATAGGACCTGATGGGATATATTAGGTCCTATAGGTCCTATAAGTCCTATGTAGTTTCATTATGCGAAAGTTTACACCGGCGCTCTTCATTACTTTTCTACTTGGCGCCTTCAACACTCAGGCGTTATCGCAAACGAGCATTGAACTCAACCAGGCGCTGACCGGCCCCGCGAGTGGCGCGGCCTCCGGCGCGTATTACCACTACCTCTTCGAGAACCCGCGCTTCACGACGCCGGTTCAGGAACTCGAATTCGACGGCTCAGGGCAGGGCAAGTTCCGCTTCAAGCGCAAGGACAGTGACGAGGTCGTCAACAAACTCACGGTCTCCCCGGATGTGCTCTCACAGATTCAGTTGCTTCTCGACGACATGAATTTTCTGGCGAGCGACGAGGATTACCAGCACAAGAAAGACTTCTCGCACCTCGGCAATATGACGATCAGTTACTCGCGCGGGGGGAAAGAGCGGACGGTCAAGTTCAACTACACCGAGAACCAGAGCATGAGCCGGCTGAGCGACATCTTCCGCAACATCGTCACCCAGGAGACCAGAATCTTCGAACTCGAAGCCGTGGTCGCGAACGACCCGATCTCGGCGCCCGCGCAATTGCGGATACTCGAAAGCGAGCTGAAATCCAAGCGCGTCGCCGACCCGCACCGCTTCGACCCGATCCTGAAAAGCATCAGGCTGGACGAGGGCGTCCCGCTGATCGCGCGTAACCATGCGGATCGCCTGTTGCAGATGATCAGTAAGGGGAAGTGACCGGGGATTGCGAATTGCGGATTGCGGATTGCGGATTGCGGATTGCGGATTGATAAAACTTTTAGTCTCGATTTCGCGTCCGCGGTTGAGCAAATTCATAAATCCGCAATCCGCAATCCGCAATCCGCAATCCCTACTCCCCACTCCTCTTCGCCAAAGTCTCGGCTTCGAACTCAAGCAGGAATTTCTTGCGCTCGATGCCGCCGCCGTAGCCGGTCAGCTTGCCGTTCGACCCGATCACGCGGTGACAGGGAATGATGATCGAGATCGGGTTGCTGCCGTTCGCCGCGCCGACTGCGCGCGAGGCTTTCGGATTGCCGACCTGCCGCGCCAACTCACCGTAACTGATTGTCGAGCCGTAGGGAATCTTTTGCAGTTCGGCCCAGACGCGTTGTTGAAACGGCGCGCCGCCTGTCGCAAGAGGCAGGTCGAACTCGGTCAATTCGCCCGCGAAGTATGCCAGCAGTTGATCAGCAGCCTCCTGGAAAAGAGCGTCGTCGCGCCGCCAATCGCCGATCGGCTTCGGCCCGCCTTTATGCTTCTCCATAAACAACTCGGTGATCGCCTCTCCATTTGACGTGAGAAACAACGCGCCGATAGGGCTGTCGAGTGTGGTGTAGAAAATTCTGGAATCCATATTTCATTCTCCTGCTAAAACCCCTGGGTACGCGCCGCTTCCAGCGCGCAGTCTCTGCGATAGACCTATTGATCGGAGTCAGACGCCACCGAACTGGAATCGCTGCCTATCCAGGTCTGGTTCCAATCAATGCGTCTTTCCCCGAGACTGCGCGCTGGAAGCGGCGCGTACCCAGGGACTTTCATTATTATTGCGCTTGCCCCAGGCCGTTCCAACAGTGTATCAGCGCGTAAGCCCGCCACGGACGCCAGTTTTCGGCGATCTCCAGGATGCGTTTCGACGATGTCTCGCCCAGGGCTTTGCTGAGGCCCAAATCCGAATGCGGGAACGCGTCGGGCCAGCGCAGCGCGCGCATGGCGATGTATTGCGCGGTCCAATCTCCGATGCCCGGAAGCCGTTTCAGCCGCTCGATCGTCGCTTCGACATCGACGCCCGGCTCCAACTTCACTTCGCCGTCTGCGACCGCGCGGGCCAATGTGATCAGGCATTCCGCGCGTTTTCCCGTCAAGCCTAGTCGGGTCAAATCGGCGACGCCGGCCTGCGACAGAGACGCCGCGCTTACCGAAGCGCGATTCAGCTTCGGGTTCGGCGTTTCGACCGGTTCGGCGAAGGCCTCAGTGATCCGCCCGGCGATTGTCCTGGCGGCGGCCACGCTGATCTGTTGCCCCAAAACCGCGCGCATCGCCATCTCGAATCCGTCGAACGCGCCGGGCAATCGCAGACCTGAATGCCAGGGCGCCATCTCGCGCAGCCTTTCGTCCTCGCCGAGCCGCGCTTCGATCTGTTGCGGATGCGCGTCGAGATCGAACAGGTTTTTGATCCGCGCAAGCAGCGACGGCAGATGTCGGGCGAGTGAGAGCGAAACTTCGACCCGCAGCGCGTTCTCTCCTTCGACGCGCTCGACATTTATCCAGCCTTTACCTTGGCCTTTACCTTGGCCTTTACCTTGGCCTTTACTTTGGCCTTTGCCCTGACTGATCTGTATCGAGCGCCAGTAGCGATTGGCTTCGACATATTCGACGCCCGGGATCGCCCTGTCGGCCAGGAACTTCAACAGCAGCGGCCAGGCCATCGGCGGGCGAAAGCCGAGTCGCACGGTCAACGCCTGCTCCGCGGTTCGCGGACTTTGAGAGCGACGGAGCGCGGTCGGGCTGAGGCCGTAGCGTTCGCGGAAGAGCGCGTTGAATTGCCGGACGCTCGAAAAGCCGCTGGCGAAAGCGATCTCGATGGCGGGCAACGCGGAATCGGTCAGCAGGCGTTTGGCAAGCAACAGCCGCTGCGTCTGAGCGAGTTCGGTCGGCGTCACGCCGAGTTCGCGTTTGACAACGCGACGCAACTGCCGAGAACTGACGCCGAATTCCGCAGCCAACTCATCAATGCCGGCTTCGTTCAGCGCGCCCGCTTCGATCCTTCGAGCGACCGATGACGCGATCCGGCTGGCCGAATCGATGACCGCGGCGCCAGGAGCGAGTTCCGGGCGGCATCTCAGACAGGGCCGGAATCCGGCGTTCTCTGCGGCGGCGGCGTTGGCGAAGAACCGGCAGCGATCCCGCCGTGGCGTTCGCGCCGGGCAAACGGGCCGGCAATAGACGCCGGTAGTCGTTACGCCCACATACAAAACGCCGTCAAATCGCGGATCGCGCGCGACCAGAGCCTCATAACAACTATTGTGATCGAGTAGCATACCGCTTTTCTACCACGACAGGCCGATGATGTCTGGCAGTTTTCGGACACGTAGATGAAGAAGAGAGGGAGAGGGAGGGAGAGAGCGGGAGAGCGGGAGTGTGAGGGGCAAGGGGACAAGGAGGGAAGAAGACAATGGCGGTATGCGATCAAAACGATTCTCGCTCTCTCGCTCCCTCCCTCTCCCGCTCTCCCGCTCTTCTTACCAACTCGCCAGCCCCAGCCGCTTCAACGCGTGGGCCGTCGGATAGCCGGTTGCGGGAATATTTTCCTGGGTCTGGAAGCGGCGCATGGCTTCGATTGTGTCCTGGTCGTATACGCCGGTCAATTCGCCGGTGTAGAAGCCTCGTTGCTTGAGCGCCTGCTGAATCTGGAGCGCGCGCGACCCGTCTATTTTGAGGGGCTTATGCCTTGTCGGGTCAGTCTCTGATGGATCTTGCGGCTTCTGAGGGGACGGGGGAGGCAGGTACAGATACCGCGCCACATCTGGCGATGAAGCGGACCCGCTCTCAATGACCTCTATCCGGTCAGGCGCGATCGGGTAGTTGTCGGGGATGACCGCCACGTTGTCCTCAAGGAGCGATCTAGCTCCTTTGTTCGAGCGGCGCTTGCCGCGCTTAGCGTAAGATCGGTTGGATGATTTTGAGCGCGAGGCTGATTTGCCTTTTCTCCCTTTCGCCTCAACGCGGGCGGAGAAAGGCCAGGCGACGAAGATGATGAGGAAAACCGCAGTCCACAGCGTGAGGGGTTTGGGGGATTGCAACGACATAGTTTTTACTCTGGAAAACAGTTTGTAGTCCCGCCTTTAGGCGGGACTACAAACTATGGTTTATTGAGCGAAATAAAGATGCGGGGGTAAGGGGCCAAACTCTTCTTGCGGACTAGTAGAACGATCGGATCGCCTGATTTGAGCCGGTTCAAGACTCGTTTGAAATCTTCCTTGTCGTCGATAGTCTCACGATTGATCGTCTCGATCACGTCATTAACTTTCAATCCGGCGTCGTCGGCGACGCTGCCCGGATCGACGCGCTGGACCAGAACGCCTTTCGCGCCATCCAGGTCGGCGTCGAGCGCCAGTTGCGAACTGAGGTTCGCGACGACGACGCCCAGGCTTTCCTTGCGAAGATCGTTGACGGAAGCGGACGCCGCCGCCGTATTGGCGATGGTCTCACGGCCGGGGCGTCGTCCGATCACGACGTTTAGCGCCATCGGCCGCCCGTCGCGGTAAATCTTGACCGGCGCCGTAGTCCCGACGGGCGTCGAGGCCACGCGGCGCACCAGGTCCTCGTTGTCTTTGACGCGCTCGCCTCGGAATTCCACGATCACGTCGTTCTGTTTCAACCCGGCCTTCGCCGCCGGGCTTTCGACCGTGACGCCGTCGACTTTTACGGTCGCTTCGACGTTGCTAATGATCGCTCCGCGGGGGGCCGGCAGGCCGTAAATTTTGGCGATCTGCGGGGTCACCCGGTCAGGCATCGCGCCCAGGAAGCCGCGAATGACCCGCCCCTGTTTGACCAGTTGTTTGTAGACGGAGATCGCCTCGGAAGAGGGAATGGCGAAGCTGATGCCGTTGTAATCGCCGGTCGACGTGGCGATCAGCGAGTTGATGCCGATGACCTCGCCCGAAAGATTGATCAGCGGGCCGCCTGAATTCCCATGGTTGACCGCCGCGTCGGTTTGCAGAAAGTATTGAAACCCAACTTGTTTATGCACTTCTTTCGAATCGCGGTCCTTGGCGCTGATGATGCCCGCCGTCACTGTCTGGTCGAAGCCGAAGGGCGAGCCGATGGCCAGCACCCAGTCGCCCACGCGCATCTTTTCGGAATCGCCGAAACGCGCGGCGATCATCGAGGCGACGGGTTCGACCTTAACCACCGCCAGATCGGTCTCACGGTCGCTGCCGATCACCTTGCCGGGCGCGTCAGAGCCGTCATAAAACCTGACCTTGATGCGATCCGCCCCGTCGATGACGTGATAGTTGGTCAGGATGTAACCTTGCGCGTCGACGATCACGCCTGACCCGTTGCCGCGCCGCGCCTGTTCGCCAGACCCGAGTTCGAACTGCTCAATCGAGTTGCGCGGTATGTTCAGTTCATTTTGCCGGCGCAACGGCTGCGCCGGTTGCGTGACGGTCGAGACGTTAACCACGGATGGTTCGACCGCGCGCGCGATTTCGATGAAGGCGGACGAGAGTTCGGAATTGACCTCGCCGTCGCCTGCTTTCGCAGGGCTAGGGCTGCGAGAGAGCCAGACGCCGACGACGGCGCTCAAAGCCAGGACGAGCGCCGCGACGGCGATCAGCGTCGCGCGCCGTGATGACCGGCGATAACGCTCGACCAGTTCTTCCACCCGCTGTCTTGAACCGTGTTGTAAAGTGTCGTTCATCGTGACCTACCCCTGATTTCTAATGCCGGGAGCGATGTCGGGTTCCGGTGATTAACGGGGATGCTGGATTATAGAAAACCGCCTGGAAGCTTGGCAATCGGTTCCGGCAAGGCTTGCAAGTCGGCCTAATGCGCGTTTACCCTGCGCGCCAGACAACTGGTACAGTACCGGGAGCGGTAGCGACCGGGTCCTTTGGGAGCGTCATTACCATTTTAATGGCGGCGCCCGGTCGCTACCGCTCCCGGTACTGTACCTTCCAACCTCTTATTGGAGAATCATACAATGCAATCTAACAGATTGTTTTCGCCCTTAATCCTGGTCTTGCTCGCGTTGCTCGCGCTGGCAGCCGGCCCGGGCTCGCGCGCCCAGGAGACGCCGCCGGTAAAGGCGCGCTACACGAAACACGAATATCAGATCGCGATGCGCGACGGCGTGAAGCTCTTCACGTCGGTCTACGTCCCGAAAGACGCGTCGCAGAAATATCCGATTCTGATGCAGCGCACGCCGTACAGCGTCGCGCCTTACGGCCCCGACGATTACCGCGACTCGCTCGGCCCGTCGCCGAGGTTCATGGAAGAGGGCTTCATCTTCGTCTATCAGGACGTGCGCGGGCGGAACATGTCCGAAGGCGAATTCGCCTGGATGCGCCCCCACAAGCCGAAGAAATCGAGTCCGACCGAGACCGATGAGACGACCGACACCTGGGACACCATCGAGTGGCTGGTCAAAAACATACCGAACAACAACGGGCGCGTGGGGATGTGGGGCATCTCTTATCCGGGCCATTACTCCGCGCAATCGCTGATCGATCCGCATCCGGCGCTGAAGGCCGTCTCGCCGCAGGCGCCGATGGACGACAATTGGCTCGGCGACGACATGCACCATAACGGCGCGTTCTTCCTGCCTCACGCGTTCAACTTCCTCGCAAGCTTCGGACGACCGCGCAAAGGGCCTGAGCTTCAGAGAGGCCCGAGGTTCGATCACGGGACCGACGACGGCTACAAATTCTTCCTAGAATTGGGGTCGCTCGCCAACGCGAATCCGAAATATTTCAAGGGCGAGATCAAACTCTGGAATGAATGGATGGAGCACGGCGATTACGACGAGTATTGGCAGCCACAGCGGGTGTCGCAGCATTTGAAGAAGGTCACTCCGGCTGTGATGACCGTCGGCGGCTGGTTCGACGCCGAAGACGTTCAGGGGCCTCTCTCGATTTATCGCGCGATCGAAAAGAACAACCCGAAGGCGTGGAACGTCCTGGTCGAAGGCCCCTGGTGTCACGGATGCTGGGCGCGAAGAGACGGAACGTCGCTCGGCGGAGTCAACTTCGGCTCGATCACCTCTGCCTTTTATCAGGAGAAGATCGAATTCCCATTCTTCATGTATTTCCTCAAAGACAAAGGCGAGATGAATCTGCCCGAGGCCTACGTCTTCGAGTCCGGCTCGAACGTCTGGAAGAAATATGAGAGTTGGCCGCCGAAGGGCGTCGAATCGAAGAGCCTTTATCTACATTCCAACGGCAAGCTCTCATTCGATCCTCCAGAAGCTTTGGCTAACGGGGCGGGCTCGGTCTACGACGAATACGTCAGCGATCCGAACAAGCCCGCGCCGTTCCAGAACCGGATCAGCGCCGGCATGTCTTACGAGTATATGACCGACGATCAGCGCTTCTCGGCCTCGCGCCCCGACGTGCTGGTCTATCAGACCGACCTGTTGGCCGAGGACGTCACGATTGCGGGAGAGTTATTCGCCGACCTCTACGCCTCGACTTCAGGCACTGACTCCGACTTTATCGTCAAGTTGATCGACGTCTTCCCCGAAAGAAAGACCGATCCGATGGACGGCTATCAAATGCTGGTGCGGGGCGAGCCGATGCGCGCGAAATACCGCAAGAGTTGGTCGAAGCCGGAGCCGATGAAGCCGAACGAAGTTACGCATATTCCCTTCGCGATGCCTGACGTCAATCACACGTTCCAGAAGGGTCATCGAATAATGATCCACATCCAGAGCGCGTGGTTCCCGCTGGTCGACCGCAATCCGCAAAAGTTCATGAACATCTATCAGGCGAAGGACGGAGACTTCCAGAAGGCCGCGCAGCGGATCTATCATTCCGCGAAATTCCCGACGCATCTGAAGATTAGCGTGTTGAAGCCGTAAGAAAGACAAGTAGACAAGTAGACAAGGAGACAAGGGGACAAGGGGACAAGTAGACAGTGCGCCACATCAGTCCTATCAGTCCCATAAGTCCTATAGGTCCCAGAAATCCCAGACCAGCAATTGAAAGAGGAAAATATGAATAACAGAATCGAACGCAGAGATTTCATCAAGCGAGGCATCGCTACCGTCGGCGCCGCGGCTGCGGCCGGCGCGAACATCCTGGGCGCGAATGATCGCGTTCGCGTCGGGGTGATCGGTCCGGGGCGGCAAGGGCGCGGCGTGATGAAGACGTTTATGAGAAATGCGGACGTGCAGATTGTCGCGCTCTGCGACGTCTTCCATCCGCAGATGGACTTTGCGATCAATGACGCCAAACTCGAAGGCGTCGACACATACAGGGATTTTCGTAGAATGCTCGACCGCAAAGACATTGACGCGGTGATCGTCGCCTCGCCCGACCACTGGCACGCGCTGCAAACCGTGATGGCCTGTCAGGCGAGCAAGGACGTTTACGTCGAAAAGCCCGTCTCTAGCGCCGTGGACGAAGGGCGCAAGATGGCTCAGGCGGCGCGCAAATACAACCGCGTGGTCCAGGTCGGCACGCAGCAGCGCTCCGGCGATCATTACCAGAAAGCCGCTGAGATCATTCGCGGCGGGCAATTAGGCAAAATCACTTTCGTCCGCACGTGGAACTTCGGCAACCAGACGCCCGGCGGCATCGGCAATCCGCCGGACACGAATCCTCCAGACGGCTTGGACTGGGACATGTGGCTCGGCCCTGCGCCGATGCGCCCGTTCAATCAGAACCGCTTCGGCGTACACCCCGACCGCTGGTCGAGCTTCCGCTGGTTCTGGGATTACGCGGGCGGGATGATGACCGATTGGGGCGTGCATCATCTCGACATCGTTCAAATGGCGATGGGGGTTGAAGCGCCGGTGGCGATCACGGCGATGGGCGGCAAACTGGCCTTGAACGACAACCGTGAGACGCCCGACACGCTGATGGTGACATACGAATATCTTTCAGAAAAAAACGGGGGCTTCGTCTGCACATACGAAAACCGCGAATGCAACGGGCAGGGATGGAACGGGCAGGGCTACGGCATCCTCTTTCATGGCGCGGACGCCACGCTCTATATCAACCGCGAGTATTTCGAGATCACGCCGGAGGGCGGGAGAAATGTCGAGGCCCGGCGCGTCAAAAACGAAAACAGGCAAGGCGAGACGCACGTCCGCAACTTCCTCGATTGCGTCAAGTCGCGGCAAAGTCCGACCTCAGACATCGAGATAGGGCATCGTTCCACCACCACGTGTTTGCTCGGAAACGTGGCGCTGCGTTCGGGGCGCCGAATTGTGTGGAACGCCAAAACGGAAAAGATCGAAGGCGACGGCGCCGCGTCGAAGTACCTGTCGCGCGAATATCGCAGGCCGTGGAAATTGACCGTGTGAAAAAGCCTGGGTACGCATCGCTTCCAGCGTGCAGTCATGGGCTGAAGACACATCGGAGGCCCGCAGCGCGCTCGGGGCCGAGCGCCCGTGAGCGCAAGAATTATCAAAGCAAACGAGGCGTCTTCTGGGGAGTCTGATTCCGATCAATACGTCTTTCCCCACGACTGCACGCTGGAAGCGATGCGTACCCAGGTTCTTGGCCACAGGAACTTGACGTGAACAGCCCATATGAAAATCAGATCACTTGTAGTTATCCTGATCGCCGCGTTTGCGCTCGACATAGCGCCGGCGCAGACCAGACCCAACATCATCTTCATACAGGCCGACGACCTGGGGTACGGCGATTTGAGCTGTTACGGGCAGCGGAAATTCAAAACGCCGAACATTGACCGTCTGGCCGCCGAGGGCATGCGCTTCACGCAGTATTACGCCGGCAGCACGGTCTGCGCCCCGTCGCGCAGCGCGTTGATGACGGGCCAGCACACGGGACACACGCGCATCCGCGGCAACGCGCGCCATCCGCTGCTGCCCGAAGACGTGACCGTGGCCGAAGTCCTGAAGGCGACTCCGGGCGCCGGATACAAAACCGCTCTGATCGGCAAATGGGGATTGGGCGAGGCGGGAACGACGGGCGTCCCGAACCGGCAGGGCTTTGATTACTTCTTCGGCTACCTCAACCAGCGCCACGCGCACAACTATTACCCGACGTTCCTCTGGCGCAACGAAGAGCGGATCAAACTGCGCAACGTCGTGCCCGATGAAGACGAGGAAGGCTCGGGCAATTCGACTAACCGCGTTGATTACACCCACGACCTGATGGCCGAAGAGGCGCTGAAGTTCATCGAACGGAACAGCGGCGGCCCGTTCTTTCTCTATCTTGCCTTCACAATTCCGCACGCGAACAACGAAGCCAAAAATAAAGGCATGGAAGTTCCCGACCTGGGCGAGTTCGCGAGCGAAGACTGGCCCGATCAGGAAAAGGCCAAGGCCGCGATGATCACGCGAATGGATCGCGACGTGGGCCGTCTGATGGCGTCGCTCAAAAAACTCGGTATTGACGATAACACGCTCGTCTTCTTCACCAGCGACAACGGCCCGCACCGCGAAGGCGGCGCCGACCCGGATTTCTTCGACAGCAACGGGCCTTTGCGCGGGATCAAGCGCGATCTGTACGAAGGCGGCATTCGCGTACCGATGATCGCCCGCTGGCCGAAGCGAATTAAAGCCGGCGCGAAGAGCGATCAGGTCTGGGCGCACTGGGATTTGCCGCCGACGGTAGCCGAGATCGCGGGCGTCAAGCCGCCCGCCAACATTGACGGCGTTTCGATGTTGAACGCGCTGCTCGGCAGGCGGCAGCGCAACCACGAATTTCTGTATTGGGAATTTCACGAACGCGGTTTCTCACAAGCCGTGCGAATGCGCGATTGGAAGGCGGTGCGCAGGAGCCAGGATTCGCCGCTTGAGCTTTATGACCTCAAAAACGACCTCGGCGAACAGAACGATGTCGCGGTCAAACACCCTGAGGTCGTGAAGAAGATCGAGGATTATCTGAAGACCGCCCGAACGGAATCCGAACTCTGGCCGATCGGGAAAGGGGATTGAGCGGTCAGAGACGTTCAAACCACGAAGAAACGTAGAACACGAAGGACGGTTTCGAGTCGATCACTTCTAATTCAAAACACGTGAGGTTGGTACAGTACCGCGCGCGTAAGCAAGCGGCTGTCCCATCAAACAGCCGTTTGCTTACGCGCGCGGTACAGTACCTGCGTCCCAATCTTGCGTGTTCTGATTTAGCCTTCTTCGTGTTCTTCGTTTCTTCGTGGTTTGTACCAATCTTCGCTCTTCCGATTTAGACTCAAAAAAATGCTTCTCAAAGTTGATTCAATCTCGAAATCATTCGGCGCCGTGCGGGCGCTCAAAGGCGTCTCATTCGATCTGCGCGCGGGCGAGGTCCACGCGCTGGTAGGAGAAAACGGCGCCGGCAAATCGACTCTGATCAAGATCATCACCGGCGCGCTGCAACCTGACTGGCCCGATTCCGGCTCGCTCTCCATCAACGGCCGACAAGTCATAGAAAACTCTCCCTCGCTGGCCAAAAGACTGGGCGTCGCGGCGATCTATCAACAGCCCGCGCTCTTTCCCGATCTCTCAGTGGCCGAAAACCTGGCGCTCGGTCTGGAGCGCGGCGGATTGTGGCGGAGGGTTAATTGGCGGGAGCGGTACGCGCGGGCAAGGGAATTGCTCAGCCGCATCGGCGCGCGCATTGACCCGCAAACGCCGGCCGGCGCGCTGACGATGCCCGAACAGCAGTTGGTCGAGATCGCCCGCGCGCTCGGGGCTTCTCCGGAGGTTTCTCCGGAGGCTTCTCAGGAAGCCGGGGCGAAGATCCTGATCATGGACGAGCCGACCGCTTCGCTGACCGACCGCGAAACCGAACACCTGTTCAAAGTCATCGCCGAGTTGCGCGCGCAAGGCGTCGGCGTCATCTACATTTCACACCGCCTCGAAGAACTATTCGAGGTCGCCGACCGCGTGACCGTGCTGCGCGACGGCGAAACCGTGACAACGCGCGCGATGAACGAACTCGACAAGGCCGAACTGATCCGCCTTATGGTCGGGCGCGAATTGTCCGCCGTCTTCCCCAAACGTGAAGTGAAAATAGGTGAGACCGTCTTGGAGATCAGAAACCTCAGTTCGCGCGCCGCAGGCATCCATAACATTAACCTCAGCGTCCGCGCCGGTGAAATTCTGGGCCTCACTGGCTTGGTCGGCGCGGGTCGCACCGAACTTGCGCGAGTGCTCTTTGGGTTGCTTCCGTCTGATGACGGGACTGTGCTATTGCGCCCTCCGAATAGAGGTTTGAACGAAAGTTCTCACCGATCCTATAAGTCTTATGATGAATTGAATGAGGTAACAATCGATTCGCCGGCCAGGGCAATTGAGCTCGGCGTCGCTTATGTGCCAGAAGACCGGCGCCGGCATGGCGCGATTCTGGAGATGCCGATCGCCGCGAATATGACGTTGGCGATCCTGGATCGAATCTCGAAGCTCAAATTCCTCGATTTCAAATCGGAGAATAAGATCGCCGTCGATTTCGCCTCGCGGCTGTCGGTTAAAACGCCGGCGACCTTCGCTCCGGCGGGAGCGTTGTCGGGCGGCAATCAACAGAAAGTCGCGCTGGCGCGATGGCTGGTGACCGATCCGCAAGTCCTGATCCTGGACGAACCGACGCAGGGAATTGACGTCGGGGCGAAGTCGGAGATTCACCGGCTCATGCTCAACCTGGCCGAAGCGGGGATGGCGATCATTATGATCTCGTCCGAACTGCCCGAGATACTGGGGATGAGCGACCGCATAGCCGTGATGCGCGGCGGAACGATCGTCGGAGTGATGGAGCGAAGTGAAGCCACACAGCAGAGTGTCATAGAACTGGGATTAGGCTAACTACTCTGTAAATTAAGTTTTTTGGTGTTATTCAAGCCCGCGGAGCGGGCGGCAGAGTAAAGCCTGGGGTGGAGCTGAAGGCCGCAACCCCAGGTCAGGTTCGGAGCGCCATCAAGCCCGTGAAACGGGCGGCAGCTATTGGCTGTCGCCCACTTCGTGGGCTCTGATCGCTTTGCTGCCGCTCTCCTGGGGCTTACGCCCCAGGCTTTATGCCGCCGCCTGCTCCGCAGGCTCAAAGCAAGGGTTTTAAAACACAAAATATCAAACAACTTAGTTTACAGAGTAGTAACCGGTTTAAGAACGCCGTCACTTTATAGCTTCCATTGTTGGCTGTCAGGATGTCGAGACTGCCGTCTGGAGTGGATGAGCGGGAAAAAAAATCTTGCGGTCATCCGGAAGACTTGTTAATCTATAGACCTCAACCCGACCTAAAAATAAGGGATACAGGACAACCAATCCCTCGACTAGCTTTAGCTGCGGAGAATCTTTCCAACATCGGAGATCGCAACTATTCGTTGATCCGCCGAGTGTTCAAATTCAAAGGAGAAACCGAAATGAAATCCGCAGCAAAAACGCTATGGATCTGCCTGCTGGTTCTCGGCCTGAGCTTCACGCCGACGACTTCAGCGTCCTCGCAAACCTACACGGCGACCGTGACCGGAACGGTGTCCGACGCGCAGGGCGCGGCGGTCCCCAAGGTCAAAGTTGTCGCGACCAATCAAGGGACAAAACTCGAATACACGGCGCAGACCAGCGATTCGGGCGTCTACACGATCCCGTTTCTGCCGGTCGGCGTTTACGTACTGACCGTCGAAGCTTCAGGCTTCAAGAAACTGGTCTCGAACGAGATCACGCTTGAAGTCAACCAGACGGCGCGCGTTGATTTGCAATTGCAGGTCGGCGGCGTCAATGAGATCGTGAATGTTCAGGGTGTCGCGCCGGTGTTGCAGACCGAGAACGTCATGGTCGGTCAGGTGATCTCCGGCACCACGACCGCGGCGTTACCTCTCAACGGCCGCAACTTTCAACAACTTACCCTGCTTGTGCCCGGCACAATCAACCCGAACCCTGGCGGTTTCAATAGCGTCGGACAGGGCGCGCAGGGGCGGCCTTATGTCAACGGGAACCGCGAACAGGGCAACGCCTTCCTGCTCGATGGTATTTCGGTGGACGAGACAATTGACAACCGCATCGGTTATAAGCCGAACGTAGACGCCATCGCCGAGTTCCGCGTCGAGACCTCCAACTCATCCGCGGAGTTCGGCAACGTGACCGGCGCGACCGTCAACGCCACGCTCAAGTCGGGCACGAACGATTTTCACGGTAACCTCTTCGAATTTTTGCGCAATGACAAGTTCGACGCGCAGCCATGGGGTAACAACCGCACTATGGCGCTGAACCCCTTGACCAAGATAGCCAAGGCGAAACTGCGCCAGAACGTCTTCGGCGGCACATTAGGCGGCCCCATTATGAAGAACAAGCTCTTCTTCTTCGTAGACTATCAGGGCATCGTTCAGCGCACTGGCGGCGGCGGTTCGATCGCCGTGGCGCCTGCCGAGTGGCGAACAGGTAACCTTTCGAGCCTTGGCGTAAATATCCGCGATCCGCAGACCTGCACAAATCCGCGTGATGTGAGCACATGCAAGTTTTTCTCGGGCGGCATGATCCCCGCCGAACGCATCGTCAATCCGGTGGCGAAGGCGCTCTTCGCCAATCCCTCCCTGTATCCGCTGCCGGCCAGCATCAATCCGGGCAATAAGACCGGCGTTCTACCCGTCGTAACTGCGGGCAAGGTCGACAGCCATCAGTTCGACATAAAACTCGACGCTCGTCTGAGCGAGAAAGACAACGTCTCCGGCCGTTACTCGTTCACCAATTACGATCAGGTTAACTACAAAGGCTCGATTCCGCTGATCCCGACCGGGGGCGCGCAGTTTAGCCGTCCGCAGAACATCGCCATCAACTGGACGCGCACGATCAGCCCGTCGCTGATCAATGAAGCCCGCGTCGGGTTCAACCGCGCGGTCTTCATCACCAACAACGCGTTCGATTGGGCGGGAATCGGCGAAGCCAACCAGAAACTGGGCATCCCCGGCGGACAGGTTGTTCCCGGCCTCAGTTCAATTGCGCTCGGCAGTGGTCTGGCCACCCTCGGCGCGGTCGGAACCAACGAAAACAACGTGCCTAACACCTTCCACTACGGCGACAACCTGACGTGGCTGCGCGGGCGCCATTCGTTCAAAATGGGCGGCCAATTGCAACGTTATCAGCAGAACCGCTACTACGCGGGCAACAACGGCGCGCTGGGCGCTTACAGCTACACCGACCAATTCACGGGCGTGGCCTTCGCCGACTTCCTGCTCGACCAACTCAGCAGCAAAGGTATCGGCGGCGTCAGCGGCTCGAATAAGGGCAAATGGGGTCATCGGCAGAACCGCATCGGCGTGTTTTTCCAGGATGACTACAAGCTTCATAACAACCTGACGCTCAACCTGGGCGTGCGATGGGAATACACCTCGCCGGTGATCGAAGTCGCGGATCGCCAGTCGAATTTCGAGTTGTTCAGCGGGCGTCAACTCTTCGCCGGAAAAGACGGCGCCAGCCGCGCGCTTTACAATCCTTATTACAAGGGCTTCGAGCCGCGCATCGGCTTTGCCTGGACGCCGTATGGTTCCGACGGCAAGTTAGTCGTGCGCGCCGGATACGGCATCACGCAATATATGGAAGGCACCGGCTCGAACCTGCGCCTGCCGCTCAATCCGCCGTTTTTCGCCGAAGCCGACGCGCAATATGACCGGACCACTGGTCCTGGCACGATCTCCAAAGGTTTCACCGACGTGATCGTGCGCGATAAACCCTCCGGCTTAATTCGCGTGTGGGATCCGAACCTGCGCCCACAATTCACGCAGCAATACAACCTGACGTTGGAATATCAGCTCTTCAAGAACACGTCGGTGTCGGCGGCTTACGTCGGTCACAACGCGACCCACCTGGTTGCGCCGACCGATTGGAATCAGCCGCTCCCCGGCGTCGGCGACCCTTCGACGTGGGTCAATTTCAATTTGCGACGTCCGCTGTCCGGTGTGTTGCCTGCGGTGACGCAGATCAGCGGCACGGAATCATGGGCGGTCAGCCGCTACAACGCGCTGCAAATCAACGGCCGCCAGCGCCTGACCAAAGGCTTCGAGTATCTGCTCTCGTACACCTGGAGCAAGACGATGACCGATAACCTCGGCTATTACGGCTCCGGAGGCGTAGCGGCCCAGGGCGCTTACTCGGCTAATAACTACAACCGCCACGGTTACAACTACGGCCCGGCGTTCTTCGACGCGACGCACAACTTTGTCTGGGCAGGCACGTATGAACTGCCGATTGGCAAAGGCCGCGCATTCGGCGATGGTTGGCATCCGGTCGCGAACGCGATCTTGGGCGGTTGGGACGTGAGCAGCATTTTCAGCGCCCACACCGGCTTCCCGGTTACCATTACGGGAATAACAGGTCGCACGCAGCAAGACCCGCGCGGCTCGGTTCGCCCGAATCTGGTCGGCAAGCCGACAATTAACAGCGGTGTTCCCGACTGTTATATCTACAACCCGCGCAACCCGTTCTGCGCCGGCCTTACCGGCACAGACGCTTTCAGAGATCAGCCGGTGGGGACATTCGGCAGCGCCGGCGTCGGGATAGTGCGCGCTCCGGGCTTCTTCAACTGGGACTTTGGCGTAGGCAAGAAGTTCAAGGTTTCGGAAAGTAATTTCTTGAACTTCCGCGCCGAGTTCTTCAACTTCACCAACCATCCCAGCTTCAATCCGCCGGCCAATAATTTTAATCAGACCTCACAAACTTTTGGGCAGGTTACCAGCGTGATCAGCCCGCCGCGCATCATCGAATTCGCTTTGAAGTATCACTTCTAAGTGAACTCATGAGCAGGGAACTGGGGGATCAATTCCGATCCCCCTTTTCTTTTTCAATACCAGGTTTGTTCCCACTGGTTCGATTCGATCTATGATGTGCGGTAAACTGTATGCGGGGTGAGTTATGGATTACCAAATTTTTGTTGAGAAGCAGCCGAACGATGGTTACGTCGCGATCGCGATTGGTTGGCCGGATTGTATAGGAGAGGGCGAAACAAAAGAGGACGCTATTGTTCAGGTCCGCGCCGCCATAGCCGATCGGTTGACGCGAGGCGAGATTCTCAGCGTACATATCGAAGAAGCGGATGCAACGACCTTGTCTGATCCCTGGGAACGGATGGCTGGTAGGTTTGCTGGCGATCCACATTGGGACGAGTTTCAGGAGGAGTTACGGCGCATCCGCGAAGAGGCGAATCGTGCCTGAAACTTTATGGGCGCCAGACACCGACCATTTGAGTCTCCACCATCGCGGCCACCAACAAGTTCGGCAGCGTTTACTCGCGTTGCCGCTCAAGCAGCGCGTCACTACAATCATCACTGTCGAAGAGCAACTGCGCGGACGTTTCGCTATGATTGCCCGCGCCAGGAACTCCAGTGAATGGGTGGCCGCATATAGCGCGTTCCAGCAGACACTCGACGATCTCATGCAACTTCACTTGCTTCCCTTTGATGACCAAGCCGCCGCCGAATTTATACGGCTCAAAGCCTGTGTGAAGCAGGTCGGAACCCAGGACTTGAAGATTGCGGCGATCGTTGTAAGTGTCCGTGGCGTTCTCGTGCCTCGTAATCAGAGAGATTTTACTCGCATCCCCGGGCTAACTTTAGAAGACTGGACTCAGCCTTAAACGATCAGCCGGGCGCCTAGACAGATTCGCGCTCTCCGGTTAGTATTCGCCTGCGTTCACGCCTGTTTTATCTCCAAAATCTGAATTGAAAGGATTATTTCGATGCGACTCACCGCGCTCGATTGGATAATTGCACTCATTGCCGTCGCCGTCTGTTTCGCGCCGGCGCTCTTTTTCGGAAAGAGGTCGTCGAAGAACACTTCTGAATTTTTCGCCTCGGGCCGTTCGGTTCCGTGGTGGCTGGCCGGGCTTTCGATGGTGGCGACGACGTTCAGCAGCGACACGCCGAACCTGGTGACGGACTTTGTCAGGAACAACGGCGTGGCGGGCAACTGGGTTTGGTGGGCGTTTGTGCTGACCGGCGTTGCGACGGTCTTTTTCTACGCCAGGCTATGGCGACGTTCCGGCGTGCTGACTGACCTGGAATTTTACGAGATTCGCTATTCGGGCAAAGCCGCCGGCGCCGTTCGCGGCTTCCGCGCGGTCTATCTGGGGCTGCTCTTCAACTGCCTGATTTTGGCCACGGTCAATCTGGCGGCTTGCAAGATCGCCGGGATTTTATTCGGGTTGGAACGTTGGCAGACGCTATTGTTCGTCGGTCTGCTTAATGTAGTCTTCGCCGCGCATTCAGGGCTTTGGGGAGTGCTGGTGATCGACATGATCCAATTCTTCATCAAGATGACCGCCGTGATCGCGGCGGCCTATTTCGCAGTCAGGCTCCCGCAGGTCGGCGGCCTCAGCGGGCTGGTAGACAAGCTCTCCACGATGAAAGGCCCTAAGGGCATCAACTACCTGAATGTTCTTCCTGATTTCGCGAACAACTGGGACATTGCGCTTGCCGTTTTCATTATGCCGATCGCGGTGCAATGGTGGGCGGTCTGGTATCCGGGGGCCGAGCCGGGTGGCGGAAGTTATATCGCGCAGCGCATGCTGGCTTCGAAATCGGAGAAAGATTCTCTGGGAGCAGTGCTGTTCTTCAACGTCGCTCATTACGTCTTGCGACCGTGGCCGTGGATACTGGTCGCGCTCAGCTCGATCATCGTTTATCCGCAATTGTCGGACATTCAGGCGGCGTTTCCAAATCTCAATCCAAGTCTTCTCGGCCACGACATCGCTTACCCCGCGATGCTCAAATTCCTGCCGGTCGGTTTCGTCGGATTGATGGTTGGCGGGTTGGTGGCCGCAAATTCCTCTACCATTCTGACCCATCTCAACTGGGGAGCTTCGTATCTCGTTCACGACTTTTATCGGCGGTTTATCAACAAAGACGCGGAAGAGAGGCATTACGTTTTTGCGGGGCGCCTGGCGACCATTGCGTTGTTCATTCTTTCATCCAGCTTGGTCTTCGTTCTGGACACGGCCAAGGACGCTTTCAACGTTATCCTGCAGGTCGGAGCGGGGACGGGGCTGCTCTATCTTGCGCGCTGGTTCTGGTGGCGCGTCAATGCGTGGTGTGAAGTTGTAGCGATGATCAGCTCGTTCCTGGTTTCAGCAGGCTTTCTGATTCTCGATAATCAGAAACTCTATCAGACCACTGCGGCGATGAGGCTGATCATCACCATCGCCGTTACTACGGTCTGTTGGCTGCTGGCGGCCTACTTCGCGCCTCAGACCGATCGTAAAACGCTGATCGACTTTTACGGCAAAGTTCGCCCGGCAGGCCCGGGTTGGGAACCGATCCGGATAGAGGCGGGAATTTCAAAAGAGGAGGCCGCGAAAACCGGCGACAGCATTCCGCTTGCCCTGGTTGGATGGGTGACCGGCTGCGCGATGATCTGGTCATCGCTCTTCACAGTCGGCAATTTTCTATATGGCAGATACGATTATGCGCTGGCGCTCGGCGCGGTCTTCGTGGTCAGCGGGATTATGCTGCTCAAGGTGATCAACAAACTCTGGACCGACAAGAGCGAGCGCGTAGCGGTTTGAGTTTTTCCTACTCGACCGGAGCAATGAGGGCCGGGTCGTCGCGCGTCGGGCTGTTGACCGCGCGCGACACCGGCGTCGCCTCCAATTCATCCGATTCGTAAGGCCGCAGCAACAGCAGCAGGTCGTCGATTTTGCTCTGCTGATCGATCCACGCCGCTTCGTCGTCGGGTCTAAGGATCGCGGCCATCCGGTGATGAATCTTCGAGATCAGTTCATTCGGCTCGACCGTGATGATCGTACAGGTTTCCAGCGTCTCGCCCTCGGGCGTTCTCCATCCCTCCCACAACCCGGCGAACGCGAACAGCCCGCCGTCGCGCCTGCGAACATAGATCGGCTGGCTAGGCGCCTTGCCTCGCTTCTGCCATTCAAAGAAACCGTCCGCCGGAATCAGACAGCGCCGCTTGGCGAGGGCCTGTTTGAAGGACGGTTTTTCGGAGACGGTCTCGGCCTTGGCGTTGATCAGGTTGTTTCCGATCTTCGGGTCTTTGGCCCAATAGGGAATCAGCCCCCATTTGCAGCCGGCCAACTCGCGCAAGCCGTCGCCCGATTGAGGTCGCCGAATCACCGGAACGATTTGCGAAGGCGCGACGTTGTAGCGCGGCGCGAGGATCTCATCGACCGGCTCCACGCCGAACCGCTCTGCTATTTCTTCCGGAGTGTGATGAAGTGTGTATCGTCCGCACATAGCCTACAATTTACCAGCAATTCAATTGAATTCAAATTCGGGCAGGCGGTAAAATCAATCATCAATTAAAGCGCCGTCGGCGCAGTCACGAAAGGCGGTGGAAAAATGTCGGCTCAACCGAAGAGACGCTACACATTGGAAGAATATCTGGAATTGGATAAGAACTCCGACGAGAGGCTCGAATATTGGGACGGCGAGATATTCTCAATGAGCGGAGTGAGCGATGAACACGATCAGATCGAGGGGAATTTGTATCTCCTGCTTCGTTTGCGATTGGCTGGGAGAAAATGCCGGGCCTTTCTGGCCAACATGCGGATAAAGACGCCGGCTCTGCCACCATACCGTTACGGCGATCTGTCAGCCTTATGTGACAAACCGGTATTTGAAAAGATCGAGGGCGTCGACGTGTTGACCAATCCGGCGTTGATTATTGAAGTCCTTTCAAAATCAACCGCAGATTATGATCGTATTGATAAATTCACTTACTATAAGTCTATTCCAAGTTTCTGTGAGTATTTGCTGGTGGCGCAGCATCGCCCGCACATTGCTCAGTTCATCAAACGGGGCGACAACGAATGGATCCATCGCGAGTACAACGATCTGAACGATGTCGTGAAGCTAAACTCGATGGATTGCGAACTTTCGTTGAATGAGGTTTATCAAGACGTCAGTTTCAAGTCACGACCCATGCTCCTCAATGAATGAGTTTTACCAGAGCGTCTCGACCTTCCTTTGGAATGTAGATTGCAATATCAATTCAATAATGAAATGAAGTCGAAGCGATCTTTCCTGTCCTCCGCTTGAAAGGAGGGGCGTATGAAAAACTTTTGGAAAATTGCGAAGCCGTTGGGCCTTCTATGCCTTCTCGGCGCTATTGTTGTGGCGGCTCTTAACACCATTGCGGTAATCGCGGCGTCGTTCGGGTTCGTGCGACTGTTCAATTACTTTCAATATTTGAGAGTCCCACTCTGGTCAGTCGCGCTGCCCGCGGCGGGGATACTGATGTTGTTGCCGCTGGCGCTTCGCCAGGCGTTCACGTACGGGCCCGAGGCGGAAAAAGAGAAGGTCGTGGAGCCTGTGGATTGGCGCCGCAACGTCGAGAGATGGCGTCATAGACTCCACATCAGACCTGTGTGACCACTTGACTCTTATGGTATTCTGACAGAGCGTCGAACGGAATTGTCCTCTAAAAGTTTTTGAAATTATGTGGCCGTATGGCTGCCCCGGGGAAGCCTGCGTATGGAATATCGTTTCAACGAAGCAAGTGTAAAGCTGCCTGCGGAGTTGGTCGACAGAAGCCTGCAAACCTTGGTCCTGGCGGATGGGAAACAATCATTCAACGTAGTTATTTCCCGCGTCGATCTCGAATCAAAAGAGACATTGGAGCATCTGTGTGAGCGTCTACTCAAAGAGTGGCAAAGCAAGCTGCCCCGATTCAAAGTCGTCGAGCGCAAGCCTATGACCGTCGATGGAGAGGAGGCGGAATACTTCGATTGCCGCTGGAGCGCTAATAACGTGATAATCAATCAACGACAAATCGTGGTCCTTGCCCCCAGCCACGACGGGCCAGAACCGCTGAATGGACTGATTATTACAGGCACCTGCCCCACCCTCTTCGCGCCTCCGTATACTGAAATCTTCGAACAATTGTACTCGAGCTTGCGCTGGCGCGAGCCGGAAGGCAAAACAAACTTGCCGGACTACCATTTTGCGCTGTCTCGCGGCGATCAAAGACTGCGTGTCTTTGCCAGCGCGGAGGAGATGTGTTCTCAAATCAGCCCATTTGAAGTCGAAAACGAACTGTGGCGGTTTTATGATGGCGACGGAGCGCCACTGAAGGTCCGATGGCTTGAACAAAACCGCAAGACAGATTACAGCCGGGAACCTGGTCGCTATGAGCTGATTGGCGGTGGTAGCTGGAGCGAGTTGGCTCCGCTGCAGAGCCGGGTTGACACCATCGAGGGCATTGACGAGAACCCGTATATCAAGACTCTGGCCGAACTGCGACGCTATCTGCGGAAACATGAGCGTCGGAAAGGAGATAGCTGAGAATGTATGCGGCGCGGTTCGACGATCCGATAGCCCATACCAGCGCGCTGGCGGGCTTGATCGGCGGGGCGCGGGCGCCGCCGTCGGCGCATGGGTGGGCGAGTACATAGGATCGCTCTCAATCTTCAGCAATATCACCGGCAAAATCATCGCCGGCTCCCCCAACGTCTTCGTCAATCGTAAACCGACTGCGCGCGTCGAGATGGACCTGGGGGAATGCAAGAAACCCAGAATGTGCGTCCCATTGGTCGCAACAGGCTCGGGCACTGTTTTTATTAACGGGCTACCTGCGGCCCGGGTCGATGACAAGATGACCTGTGGCGCATTCATCAAAGAAGGCAGCTCGAACGTCCGCATCGGCGGGGGACAGACGCAATATCTGGAAGTGGAGAGCGAGGTCCCGGGTTGGGTGCATGGCCTCGTTTTGGCCGGCGGAGTAGCGGGAGCGCTGCTGCTGGGCGGGTGGGCGGCGATCCCAGGAATTGTAGGGGCATTTGCGCTGGGCTATGTGGGCGGTGAAGCTCTAGGCTGGGTAGGCCGGCAGAGCGGCGACTGGCTGAGTGAAAACATCGGCGGGCTGCCGTCGGATTGGGAGAAGTCGGGGACATTCGCAGGACAGGCTCTGGGCGGCTGGCTGGGAGCGAAGGGAGGGACGAAAGCATGGAATAGCCTATCAGCAAGATCCTCGAAACCTTCGATCGGGACATTCCGCTCAAGATACGGGGTAGTGGAAGAAAACATCCAGGTTGAGGCGGTTGGTGAGGTCAACGGGAAATACTATTACGATACGAATCAAATGGCCCGAAACCCGGCTCGCGCCAATCCGGAAGAAAGACTTGCCATTTATGATATTGTCGCAAAGAAAGAAGCGAAAAATCTTGCAAAAGGGAAAGAGCCACTGCCCAACAAAACCATGGAAGATGCACATGCAGAAGTTGCGGTTCTCCACCAGGCTATGAAAGATGGGAATTCGATGGGACAAGATATGACGATTCAAGTAAGGGGTAAATATGTATGCAACTACTGTAAGACTGATCTTAAGGCGATGGCCAAAGCAGCCGAACTGAGATCATTGAGAGTAGAGGATTTTGTAAATAAAGAAGTTTTGATCTGGAGGCAAGGGGCGAAGAATTGGGAAGTCTTTCCGATGGGGCACTGATCATGGAGAGCAAACAGAAAACCGTATTGCTTGAATACTTCCTCCCAATGAATCCACAAGGAGGAAGAAGGTCTCAATTCAATGAGAACGTAGAGCTCGCTGAAATTGAAAAACAGATCCGTGACGTTGAATTAGGACTAGGTGGGCAAATGAACATGAAAAAAGGAGGATATGAGATGGGCATTCGCGCCGATCCCGGAAAATACCTCATCACCTTGTCGAACGATGAAGACGAGGTGATAGCTGATTACTGGAATAAATCAGCGCCTAAAGGAGTAATGATCGACCTGGCAGGAGATCTATGGGGCGCGTCATACATATGCACAGATGTCGATCAAGTCGTGAAGATCGCGCTCAAGTTTTGCGAAACCGGCCGGCTAACGCGCGCTGTTGATTGGAATGTCTACGAGGATTTAGCGAATGAAGAAGATTTGCTGGAGCCCCTGTAAGCGCAACAGAATTTCATATGGTCCAGGGAAAAGCCACACTGGAAATTCGTGCGGATCTAATAGCCGCTGATCATGGCGAGCAAATAGAGAACCGTATATCTTGAATCCTTCACCCCAATGCGAGGAGTGTATCAAGTCGACGTGGACGTTAAGCTAGCTGACATTGAAAAACAGATTCGCGACGTTGAACTAGGACTAGATGGGCAGATGAGCATGAAAAAAGGAGGATATGAACTGGCCATTCAGCGTTCTTTGAGGGTTTTTCTGGAAAATTGCCCTTAAGTATTCCTAGATTAGCCGTCTGGGATAAGACGTCTCATATGCCTAACTGAACGCTCTTGGATCGAAGGCTGGCGCTGACTTTCCTGACTCAGTAATTAAGCTGACCAGCTCACCAATTAGATTGTCAATCGCCCCATAACAAGATTGAGTTCCCAACACCGCTCTTGTGAAGCCTGATTGTAAACAACCAAACTTATTAATCCCTCCATGAGGAGATTGGTGTTATCCATCAGGCAATGAAGGCTGGGGACACTAAGGGACAAGATATGACGATACAGGTAGCTGGTGAGAGAGTTTGCGACCATTGTCTGAGTGACCTGAAGGCTATGGCGAAGGCCGCCGAACTTCGATCATTGAGGATTGTGGACACAGTTAAAAAGAGAGTGTTAGTCTGGAGGCAAGGCGCGAAAAAATGGGAAATCTTTCCAATAGGACACTGAGCATGGAGAGCAAACAGAAAACGGTATATCTTGAATTTTTCGACCCTATGCGAGTGGAAGAAGGAAGAAATTTTCAATTCGACGTGAACATTGATCTCACTGATATTGAAAAACAGATTCGAGACGTTGAATTAGGCCTAAATGGACAGATGAGCATGACCAAAGATGGGCGTAGGCTGACTATTCGCGCCGAGCCAGGTAAATATCTAATTACCCTGGCCAACGATGAGGACGAGGTCATAGCTGATTACTGGAATAAATCAGCGCCTCAAGGAGTAATGATCGACCTGGCAGGAGATTACTGGGGCGCGACTGACATATGTACTAATGTCGATCAAGTAGTGGAGATCGCGCTCAAATTTTGCGAAACCGGTCGGCTAACGCGCGCTGTTGATTGGTATGTCGACGAGGAAAAAGCCAATGAAGAGGATTTGCTGGAGCCCAGGTAAGCGCTTAAGGTAGCTCAGCCTGACCGATTGCAAGACTGATCATGGCGAGCAATCGCCTTCAGTTCGGACATGGGAACCTTGTCGCTATGAGCTGATTGGCGGAGGTAGCTGGAGCGAGTTGGCTCCACTTCAGAGCCTGGGTGACGCCCTCGAGGGCATTGAGTCGATTTTTGGCCGGTGTTAGACGCCTGGATGGGCATCTCCTTTGAAGATGCGGATCACAACAAATATTTATCTTGCCGTTCTCGAAACGAACTCAACGGCGGCGAAGCTGACCACTGATTGCTCGTCAATGTTCCACTGGTCGTAGCGCAGCACGTCGCCCTGAATGTTTTGGACGTTCCGCATCGAACTCAGGAAAGTGTAGAGCGGCGAGAATCCGCACCATTTCAAGCGATCCTGTTCGGGTTTGACCAACTCGAAGAACTCGTCGCCGTCGCCCTCGCAGACGCGCTTCAACCGCTCTTGATCTTCCTCTTTCACTTTCAGCATGTCGTCCTGTTCGGCGCGGGCGACCAGATTGTCGCCGTAGCGGACGCCGACGTGGGCCAGGTCGACGCCCATCACCCAGAAGAGGCGCGAATTGTGCGCTTCGGCAATTTCGCCGAGCGCGTCGAAAAAGCGCAGCACGTTATCGTCTCGCTCCGGCGGTTCGCCAGTGCGCAGCGCCTTAGCGAACGGGCCGCACAGGATGGGCACAATCTTGAAGTCGCCGCCGAGCATCTGCTGCAGGAAGACGCATTGAAACTCGATCGAGTGTTCGATCGCATGGCAATAATCCTCCATCGCCACTGCGCCGTCGGCGCGCGAAGCCAACTGATCGATCAACTCCGTGTCGGGTTGTAACGCCCCCAGGGGCGTTACGAAGGGTTTGCGCGTCAACCCGAATTTTTCGGGCGCGCCGTAATGCGAGGTTCCCAGCAGCACGACGGTCTTGTCTTTCAATTGCTCGCCCACCGCCCCGCTCAGACGGCCGTAGGCCGCCGCGTAGCATTCCCAGCCGCCCCACGGGCTGACGTGCGGCGCCGCAAGCCCGATGATCGGGTCGGGCGCGGGGTTGCGATGGCCGCGCAAATATTCATCGAGTTGTTGGCGCAACTCCTCCGCCTTGTCGGGATAGCCGGAGCCTGAATGCGCGGGCATCCGCGAGGCGGTCGCGGCGAATTCTGCATGCCGCGCGTCACGCAATCGCTCGAACTCTTCGGTCTCCAGAAAGCCGTTATTGCGCAGCGCGCCGATCATCGCCTCAATGATCTCGCCAGGAATCAACTGGCCGACGAGTTTTGAGACGTAGGCCTGAGCGTCGAGCGTCGTGCTCTCGCCGTCGAAGAAACTCAGCGCGGCGACGAGTAGCGGCGGGATGATCAGAATCTCATCGGTGTAGCGGAAAGGGTCGCGGAAGAGTAGTCCAGGCCGGTCGGGAACCGGCGACGGAAAAATGTCCAGTCCTCTGCGCAAGCGCGGCAATAGTTTATTCATAATGATCTCTTCAACAATTAAGCCTCTTCGGCCTCTCCGGGCCTTCCCGGAAATTCGATTGCGTATGATGCTTTGCCGAATTCGATTTGACAAATGGGCAAGAAAGCAAGTGAAAAGCCGCGCTTCTATCACTCTCTTTTTTCAATCGTTTGCATCGCCGGTTGTAGCGATCTCTGAAAATCGGGAACATCTGGCAGGAACACTTGACCGTTTTTAGGCTCATTTTCGGCCATTATGGTGTATGGTCATTTACACAGGCTCGCCTCGAGCGCAATCTCCGCGTTGTTTGCCAAGAAGCCGATCCTGGATTGACCCAGCGTGGCGATTGCGCTATGAATTAGCGCGGTCACGCAATAATCCAATCATTCCAAGCATCAGGGCAAAAAACAATGCGCAAGAAATCACGACGCGACTTTTTAGAAGCGAGTCTGGTCGCCGCCGGTTCATTGGCGATAGCCGGGACCGGAGCAACCGATCCGATCGTCGCCGACAAGATTGTTAATCCCGCGCTGGGCGGCGGCGGATTCAAGCTGGGACTTGTGTCCTACAATCTGGCCAAGGACTGGGACATCCCGACGATCATCAAGAATTGCGAGGAGACTGGGTTCGAAGCCGTCGAATTGCGAACCACGCACAAACATGGTGTCGAGCCGACTTTGAGCAAAGAGCGGCGGGCTGAAACCAAAAACCTTTTTGCCGGGACGAAAGTTCGATTGCTAAGCCTCGGCTCAGTTTGTGAATTCCACTCGCCCGATCAATCAATCGTTCGCAACAACATTGACGAGTGTAAGCGTTTTATCGAACTGGCCCACGACATCGGCGCGATCGGCGTGAAAGTACGCCCGAACGGGATACCTAGAGAGGTTCCTGAAGAGAAGACGATCGCGCAGATCGGCGCGGCGTTGCGTGAATGTGGCGAGTTCGCAAAAGGCGCGGGCGTCGAAGTCTGGGTCGAAGTTCACGGGCGCGAATCGAGCCAGCCGGCGCGAATGGCTAAAATGATGCAGGCCGCAAATCATCCCCAGGTCGCCATCTGCTGGAACTCGAATCAAGAGGACGTAGCGAACGGCTCGGTCAAACAGAGCTTCGCTCTGCTGAAACTATGGCTTCGCAGCGCTCACATCAATGAACTGTGGAAACCGGAATACCCGTGGCGTGAATTATTCGGGTTGATGAAGGCGGCTGGTTACAATCGTTACTGCTTAGCCGAAATCCCTGAGGCGCCAGATCCGATAAGGTTGATGCGATATTATCGCGCTCTCTGGATGGAGCTTCGACGGTGAGAGATCGGAACAACCTCGAGGCGATAAAGAGGCTTATTGTT